>Ga0228710_1000344_pt1 | contig 54467 bp, 25 predicted proteins | sample MedpolnodulmetaG_FD_177995 | JGI IMG/M metagenome (GOLD analysis project Ga0228710, IMG submission 177995) | Root nodule microbial communities from Medicago polymorpha collected in Santa Monica, California, United States - pink nodules | ecosystem: Host-associated > Plants > Roots > Nodule... | reverse complement strand
TTGGTGGCAGCAGATTCTCCTCTGGGAAGGACTCCACGTTTTCAAACTCATCACCAACGTAGAACCATTTCAAGGAATTGAGTTGGAACAAACCCCACTCCTCTCTCGAACCAATCAGTTTTGGGCAATTGGATATTTTAAGCCAGCTCAAGTTGGAAGGCAAACCACCCATTGGAAACGATTCCAGCTCTGGACAATCGTACAGATTCAGAGAATGAAGTTTGGTGAACAAGTTTAGTGATAAAGGCAAGGAGGAGGAGCCCCATCCTTTTATTGAAAGATTACAAAGAGAATTATAACAGCACAAATCCAAAGAAGGACATTTCACAGAGCAACTCCAATCCAACTTCAACGCTTCAAGAAAGGGAAAATTGATTAAATTTTGGTCCACGGAGAACTCGGTGTACCGATTATCAAAAAGGAATAACCTTTTCAAACTGGTCGGCAATTCATTTACCAAAATTCTATCACATCTTTGTATATCTAACTCTATCATATTATCACACTTGGGAATTGATGCCTCCAACTTGTTGCAATCACTAATCTTCAATATTTGTAAAGAAGGAAGGTGTTGAGGCAGCAAGGCCCTTTTCAATTTGGGACAATTTGTTATAGAAATCTCTTTAAGCAAAGGAAACTCGCCAAGGCATAACAATTCCTCCAATTCGTTGCAATCACTAATCTTCAGTTTTTGTAAAGAAGGAAGGTGTTGAGGCAGCAAGGCCCTTTTCAATTTGGGACAATTTGTTATAGAAATCTCTTTAAGCAAAGGAAACTCGCCAAGGCATAACAATTCCTCCAATTCGTTGCAATCACTAATCTTCAGTTTTTGTAAAGAAGGAAGGTGTTGAGGCAGAGCCCTTTTCAATTTAGGACAATTTGTTATAGAAATCTCTTTAAGCAAAGGAAACCCTTCAAGACACAACCATTCCTCCCAATTGTTCATCTTCTTAAATTTCAAAACTTCAAGGGACAAAAACGCAACATTTGTTGAATTGTCGCCAATGATCTTTATTCCATTAAAATATGAAATACAAAGCTCCTTGAGAGACGGGAACTGCTCAAATGGTGGCAAATGGGAACATGATTCACAGTGATGCAATTGAAGAGATACTAAGTTGGGTAACTGACAACCCCTTAGCCAATTTGGAAAGCTATTACCTTTGTATTGTGAGATGGTAAGCCTCTTCAAGTTGCTATTTGGTTGAAGAGCCTCCAAGACATCCAGTTCTCTTCCATTATTGTTGAAATTGTCACCATAATTCATATTTAATTCTTCAACATGTTTCTTATCTTTCAAATTTGCTCCTGCGGCATCTTCGGGATTAATGACATGTTTCAATCCTGAAATACAAAGTTTCCCTTGAAGACGATTGAGATTACCCAACTCCCGAATATTAGACCCATTCTCCTCTCCCACAACAAAATCACTCAGTGTTTGAAGATGGTTTAGATTCCCTATCTGCTTTGGCATTTTCTTTATATTACAACCTTCAAGATTAAGATGGTGTAGACTCACAAGTTTGTAAAATTTTGAAGGGAGTTTAGTCAAATTATAACAGCGTTCCAGTATCAGTGTCTCTAATTTGTACAACTTACAAATTGAGTCAGGCAACCTTTCAATTAATGATTTAGTCAGGTTTAGATATCGCAAAAGCTTTAGATTTCCTATCTCACCTGATAGCTCTATGAGTTTACAACCACAGAATGACAACATCCGCAAATATTTGAGTTTTGAAAATAGATCACGTTGCAAATTGTTGCTTATCATGAAGCATTCTTTACCATAGCCTTGTCGTACAACCAGCAGGCTGCGTAATCCCTTAATCTTAGAAATGTAATTCAACACTCTCGCACCATCTTCCAAATCAAGATAGCAGCACATGTGACGTGTTCTTTCTGTTATATCTTGCAAACTATCACCCTCAATTTGTAAGCAAAACTCATGGGACTCTGATTTTGCCAAATCATTGACAAGATCATGCATGACAAAACTTTTATCACCCCATGAATATAATGGTTCTTGAAAAAATGAAATGGACTCTAGATCATCAAAGAATTCAATACCCAACTCTTCTTCACTTTTGTCTCTTCCGCAACATTTCAGCAAACCTTCTGCCATCCAAAGCTTGATCAATTCATCTTTTTCAAATTCATAACCCTTGGGAAATATTGAACAATAGGCAAAACAACGCTTTAGATTGGAAGGGAGATTATGGTAACTCAATCTCAATACTGAGTTAATTTCATCACCACCCTTCGATACATGCCACATATCGGTCTCCAATATCTTAAACCATTCAGCTTCAGAAAACTTTCTTTGCAAGAGATTCCCCAATGTTTTCACAGCTAGAGGCAACCCTCCACATTTCTCTACAATCTTCTTACCAATCGATTCAAGATTTGGATATTCAAACAAATTTTTTCCTCGAAAAGCGTGTTTCACAAATATACTCCAACAATCTTTCTCCTCCAATTGATTTAAAAGAAGTTGATGGTCAGATTTCATGACAAATGCAACATGTTTGTCACGTGTTGTCACAATAATCTTACTTCCTGAAAATCTAGGGTTAAAAGAAAGTAGTAATTGCTCCAAACATTCATCATTCCCATTCCAAACATCATCTAGAACAAGCAAACATTTCTTTCCGGTTAGTGTCTTTTCTAGTTGACAAATGAGTGGATCCAAGTTTTCACCGTCTGCAGGAGAATGGAATGACCTGAGAATTGTTTTGGTGAGTCCAACAACATCAAAAGATTTTGAGACATGGACCCAAGCTTTAAGTTCAAAATGCTTCTCCATCCTCTGGTCATTGTAGACAAGTTGAGCAAGGGTGGTCTTTCCCATCCCACCCAAACCTACTATGCTGATTGTTGATACCTGGTTGCTGTTGTCCTTACATGAAAGCAAATAGTTGATTATTTTTTCTTTGTCACCTTCTCTACCATATATGCAAGATTCATCCACCAAAGATGCAGTTGGAGATCTTTTTGAGGATTGCAGGCTTACTCCACCTTCATTACTTTGTGTCAATCCCAACACATCCTTTTGGGCTGCAAGAGATTTTAGCTTGTCTAACAAATCTTTGATCCTAGATTCAAATTGATTAGACAAAGTTGAAAGCAAGCGTTTCACTTTGCTCTTTTGTTGTGCATTTGTAGCAATTTCGTCTAATAGTTGATCTACTTCATATACCTCGTGTTTTAGACGATCAAACCACTTCTTCACATTTTGGTTTTGGTACTTCTTTGTCTCTGCATCATCCAACAATTGATTGATAGAATACAGTGTGATTTCAAGATTTTCAACCAACTTTTGATTGAAGAGGTCTTTGAAATCTCTTGAAGCAATGCTCTCAAGAGTAACTTGAAATAATGACGAAAGAAATGCTCCAGCAATCAGCTCTGCCATGATGTTGTAGTCAAATCCTGAGAGGCTCACTGCAAAACTATAATCTGTCAAGCAAAATGGAACAACAGCTATATAGTTGGAATATCAATGTTGAGCACTTAAAACATACATTTTAATTCAATTAATGACACATTATGCAGTTATAGTAACAACTATATTTGCATATACTATCTTCATTGCATGCAAAGAAGAAAGATCACTTGTTACTGTAACTAAATCATTTGTGACTTTTATATTTCTTTATCACTGTTGTTTTTAGAAATCAATTTTTTTATTAGAAATGAAAAAGTACAAAGAGTATGAGTGATTTCTCTGGTTGCTTATACACAGTAAGTCTTGCATAAACACAGTCCAATTGAACTTCATGATAATTTATTAGCTTTTTGAATTTTTCTAATAGATTTTGTACTTTTATTTTATTGTAGTATCTGATAAACATAATGTCCAGCCAAGTAATTGTACTAAAATAGTTAAGGAGCTTTAATGTTCAATCATGGTTGGAAAAAAAAAAAAAAATTGAACCGAGGTCATTGCATCACAGGTAAAATGAAATGATAATTAATCAATGGAGCGGTTTGAATTTTTTTTTGTTAACCCTCCGATATTTTATGTGAAATGTGCTCTAGTAATTTGTAGTTTAACTGATAGCTAAATAAAGTCAGATCAATCATTATTTCATCCAAAATGAAACACAGGTTCTCTTATTAATGACTTGAGTCCAATTAATTGGTAATAGTTTGGCATATACTAATAGGTCATAGTGCATGTAACCAAAAAATACTACTAATAAGTAATGTATATATTGATGTTGATATATAACTAGTAAAAAACGGTCGATAAAATAAAAATAATAAAACGGTCGATTAAAAAAACTAGTAAAAGAATATATTATTTTAGAGGGGAGTAAAAGATTTTATTAAATGTCCCCGTGAGTTTAGTTCAATTGGTACGGACATTGTATAATTTATGCAGGGGCTGTGGTTCGAACCCTAGACACCCCACTTCTCCATATTTAATTGTGTGAGCTCTAGACACTGGGCCACTAGACCAAAAAAAAAAATATTAAATACTGTGAAAATGAAAAAAAATAGTTTTTTTTGGTCAAGTAGCCTAGTGGCTAGAACTCACACAATTTGCGGAGAAGTGTGGTGTCCGAGGTTCGAACCCCGACCCCTGCATATAATATGCAATATCTCTATCAACTAAGTTAAACTCACGAGATAAAAAAATAAAAAATAAAATAGATTTTTACTAAGCATTGAAAGAGTTAGATCATTTTCTCATAATGACATGAAATTATGTTTAAAATATTCATCAAACTTATCCAAAATGTGATATTCATCAAACTTGATATTATTTATTCAAAAAAGAAAAATCAAACTTGATATTATGTTTCAAATATTCGTCAAACTTCTATACATGGTTGGAACTTGGAATATCATTGTCAAATACTTAAAGCATGCATACAATTTACATGAAATTTATAGTTCTAAAATAAATTAAAGATTTATTAATTCAGGGCAATTTATTATTTTTATTTTTTTGAATTTAGTAAATGAAAAAATTATTAATACTAATATTTTGCATGAGTACAGTTCAATTGAACTTCAGATAATACTAAAATTACCTGAAAGTGTGAGAACAAACAAACTGAGATCTGCCAAGGAAAGAGAGTATAAAAAATCAGAGAAAGATTTAGAGGAAATATAAAATATGGCAATATGAAATTTGTGTAACAACGGAAATTAAGAGTAAAAAATGTGTTTAAAGAGAGAAATTACTTGAAAGTGAGTAGAACAAAGAGAGTGAAGAACTTGAAAGATCTGCCAAAGAAAGACTTAGATCTGAATGTGTTTACTAAGATCTGCCAATATGAGATGATGTATGTAACTTTTGACTTTTTTATCAACTGATAGAACATGTATACACGCGTCTTTCTACGGTGGGACTTCAGTCACTTTGTGTTGGGTGACTTTGGTGACTTTAGTGTATTTTAGAGGAAAGAAAGTCATGATGGAATGATTAAAATAAATTATTTTGATGAGAGAGAATTATTGGTTAGGAGAGAGATAGAGAAAAAGACACCTAAATCAAAGACACTCAAGTGCTACCCTCTTTCCACACACCACACAAAAGGATCACACCTTCCTATCACTTGCAAGGAAATAGGAAGGTAAGGTAAATATAAATTTATGAATGTAAGGAAGTGCTTGTATTTCCGCTTTTTTTTACTGTCTTAATGTTTGAAAATTATAAACGGTATTTTTCTTTTTATTTATGAAATTTTAATTTTCTTAAAAATATAAATATAAATATAAATGTTTTTTGCTTTCAGATTATAACAAATCAAATTAATCATGATTATCTATTTCAATGACACCAACAATATAACAAAAAAATATAATCTAAATTCTTAATTTTTTAATGACACCAACAACAATTTTAGTTATAGAAAAAAATTATTTAAGAGTATATACTCGTATAGTTTATTACACTTTTGTAAAGGATAAAAGAAAAATAGTGGATATATTTTAAAAATACATATACTCATATCGTATTTGCTATACTTTTATTTTAATATTTTAATTTACTTTTATTTATTTATTATATGTGATATTTGAAACTATTGGATAGATGACGACGCATTCTGTCAAAATATCCACATTGTACCAGCTTATCATTGAAAAATGATTTACGTTTTACGAAAGAATACGTAGCAAACTGAAAATATTGAGTAGATTAATCTTAATTTGTTTTAAAGAAATGTTGGTTGAGTATTAAGACAGAGCAATTCTTACATGGACACAAATTCAAATCAAATTTATTTGAGTATACATATAAATATAAAAATTTAAAAGAGAAATTATTAAGTTACATCATATATAAATCTATTCTCTTTTAATTCTTTTTATTTGTGAGTGTGTATCCAAATAAATTTGATTTGGATTTGTGTCCAATATAGAATTTCTCACCAAAACACTATCGAGTTATTTAGAAGTGACGGTATATTCTCCAAAAAGTATTACTTGAGAATCTCAAATTCCTAACCGTGTAAAACAGTCAAATTTGTCTGCGATAAAAATGTTTTAACCACCTACTTAATGAAAACTGAAAGAAACAACATTCTTGAACAATAAAAAGTAAACATGATAAAGACAAGGTTTGCCTCTCCCTCAAGGTAAAGTATTCCAAATTGAGAGGACTTTCTGTTTATAAGAGGAGGAAATGTGAAAGTAATAAAAAAAATATATAGTGATATAGGGTTGTGTCTATCTACTTCAACCCATAAAATGAGAATTCAAAAGAGTTAACCAAATCATACCTAGACAACCACCGACACATGAGATAAGGGAGACTAGGCTGAAATTTCAAAGCATTTTTGTCTAGACTAGATTGTACCTCCTACCTCTATTGTTAAATAAAGGCTTAAATGCACTTTTGGCCCGCTATATTTGTCGTCGTAGCGATTTTGGTCCCCTAACAAAAAAAATACAATTTTAACCCCCTAATTTTGCCATGTTTAGAAAAATATGCTCTTTAGGCCCCTAATCTTTACAAAAAATTGCGATTTTGACCCTTTTTTGGAACACGTGGCGGCTTCTCAGCATAGTTGCGAAAAACAGAGGGATCAAAATTGCATTTTTTTTTATTAGGGGACCAAAATTGCTACGGCGGCAAACATAGGAGACCAAAAGTGCATTTAAGCCTTAAATAATTACACAATTTTTTTTTGTCCTACAATAATTTTTAAAGTAGATTTTTTTTAATAAAAAACACTCCTAATTAACATACTGTATTTTGTTGTTATATTTAATTAAAATTTTAATTGACGTTACATTTTTTAACACAATCATACATTTTTTTTTTTTGACATTAATCATACATATCATCTTAGTAAGTTCGTTAAAGCTAGATATACGAGTTTAGTCTCGTTGAACTTGCACTTGCTCCGAATAAATCAGCATCTTAAGAGGATTGTTCTTTAGCATCTCACAAACATCCAAAAGACTTTAAAGAATAATTGATTATCCATTCGAACCCTTTTTAAATTGGTTAAACCAATTGTCATTCGGTCTTTTTTTAGGGTACCTAAAGAGCATTGTTGCACATTAAATGGGTTTGACCAGTTTCGTGGCATTCTAACAAGTACTCAAGTTATTAAAAATCCAGCTCTTTACATCAAAAGAGCAATCCCGGCTCTACAATAGCATTCAACATAATATTCAACATTTCTGCAACTAACAAATATAGAAAAAGAGAAAGAGGGTCACCTTGTCGAAGCCCTCTTTTCAAAGAAATTTATCGGTTGGGCTCTCGTTAACTAATGCCATTGATGTTGCCAAAGTCACACATTCCATAATCCATTTTCGCCACAAAGTCAGAAAGTTCATTTTTCTCATCACCGCTTCCAGATAATTGCAGTCGACCGAATCGTAAGCTTTTTCAAAATTAACTTTAAACATCAATAATTCTTTTTTGGACTTACGAGCTTCATCAACTATTTCATTAGCAATAAGGATTTCATCAAGAATTTGTCTTCCTTTAAAAAAGCCAACTGTGATTTTGAAATGATACTACCTATAACTTTTCGAAGTCTATTTACAAGTACATTCGCTAAAACTTTGTACAAACACCCTACCACTGAAATTGGTTGAAACCCCCCTAATCTTTGCAGATTCTCCCTTTTAGAAATTAATCCAATGAAGGTATAATTCACACCTTTAGCCAATATACCATTTCTATGAAATTTTGAAAGAAATATCATAAAATCTTGCTTAATGTCACCACAAATTTCTTTGATAAAACCAAAATTAATTCCATCAGATCTAGGACTTTTAAAATTGTCACGGTCACAAACCGCTTGTTTAACTTCCTCTTTAGAGAACTGTCTAATCAAATCTACACTAACCGACAGACTGAGATATGCTTGAAGCTCTAGTCATCTACACTAGGATGCTCAAACTTGGGAGTCAAGAAATGATTTGCAAAGTGATGGAAGACCGCTCCTATAATATTATCAACCGCATATGTCTAAACACGGTTAACTTTTTACATAATAACAATGTTCATCCTCTTTCTCTTCGACATCAAGCCATGAACAAGTTTCGTATTTGCATCACCATCTCCCCAATCTCCTCTGTTAGCGAACCAGCCTCCTCTCCTATTACACCCAATTCAAAAATACGACTTATTTTTTGCCGGTATATAAATAAAGAAATTATTATAATAGATTTTATATTTAGAGTTTGTAACAAAATAAATTATAAGGATTTTACTGTTTTAATTTCTATTTAATCTTTTACTTAATGATGTTTATTTTTAGAAATTAGATTTTTTTACTTGAGTTTTGATGGAACAATGTGTAAAGATTGAATGAAAACAAAGACTAAAACTGTGTACAAAATTGAAGAAAATGAGATTGAGATTCTAGGGTTTCTATGGTTTCTTCTTTTGAGAGAGGGAGAGAAAAATATTTGTGTAATTTTATTGAATGAATTGGAATACTTATTTACAATAGCTATGAAGTATTTATACACCAAGTGATCTAACAAACACTTAACAAACTCATAACTTGTCATGCAAGTAACTTGAGTTAGTTACTTCACGTGCAAGTTTCTAAACAAACTATTAAGCAAAGATAAAACTAATTTTTAACTAAAATGAATTACTAAACCAATAAGTTTCCACCGGCTAATCTCTTTCATAGAACATGTGGGGTACATATGACGTGTTATTCCCTTTCAAATATTTTTTCATACGGAAGAGACAAATATCAGATTTTGACCATTTGCTTAAGGGAAAAATAGATCCTCTCAATTTTTTTTCCTTATCATGTTTTCTAAATTTTTCAAACTCAACCCTTAATGTACTTTTTTCCCCCTTCTAAATTTCAAAACTATCCCCTTTTTATATTTTAAGGGCCTAGATAGATGTTCACATACTCCCTCATGTGTGTTTTTTTTTCTTTCTTTCAACATGAAAAAATATATTACTTATAAATATTAATATCATTCTCTAAATAAATACCTTTTTAAAAAAATGTAAAAAAGTTGGCAAACTAAATCGGTAAACTAATCTCTTGCCATATGTTCTCGTGAGCTTAGCTCAGTTGATATAGACAATGAATAATATATGCAAGGCCCAGGGTTCAAACCCCCACCAACACTAAAAAAAATAAGATCTCTTGCCATATGGAATAATTTATTATTGGAGAAACTCTTCTATAGGCACAACTATAAATGATAAATATTTAAACAGACACACATCAAATGCAAAATTTAAAAGAGAATAAAACTAAATGATGTTGATTGACGTGATCTAATTATTTTTGTTTTATGTTTTTCCATTTGACGTGAGTGTGTCCAAATATTTATCATCTGTGGGTGTGTTTATAGAAGAGTTTTTCTTTATTATTGATAAGAAAATTGGATTTTTATATAATCTAAAATGATGTCATGTCATATTTGGTGAGAATGGTTGACAGGAGCTAGATTTAGATCTCAATAACATTTTTTATAAGGGAAATGTCAACGCTAAGACCCTTTAATAATAATTTTTTTATGAAAATCTGTGTAATAAATGCATTGAAATTTGTAACATTTGATTTTTATAAAGAATACTTTCTAAATTTAGTATCTTTAAAAGTGTCTCAGATCAATCGTTAACGAGACTCTTTTTATAAATAGAAAGAATAGATACCAAGAAAACACACCATTATTCTTGAACAGAAAATATTCCAGCCTTTCAATTTTCAAATCCATCAAATACAATGAACCATGATTTTGTTTTGTTTAATTTAATTCTTTACTCTCTCACTCTCAGCTTCCGTCACAAACCTCGGCATATATAACAGACACTGAAAACAATATATAAAGAAAAAAAGAAAAACACCTTTTTCTTTTTCACTTTCCAACAGTACTACTAGTAGAGTAGTTAAACAGACAGACAGATATAAACCACCGTTATCATAAGATACTCTTCAATGCCAATGAAGCAACCCAACAACTCCTGTTAAGGTTCTTGTCTTCCTTCTACTATTTCTATTTCTCACTGTTTTTTCCATCAAACTTTGTTACTTTCTTTGACCCTTTTGATTCTTCTTTCATTTTTCTTTTCTGGGTCACTCCCTTGTCATGTTGTTTAGCTGAATTGTTACATGTCTTATTCAGATCTCTCTTTCACATGCATTTTTATATGTATGTTTGTTTAGATGCTCTTTTTTTTTTTTTTTTTTTTTTTTTTTTTTTTGTTTTGTTTCTTTTTTTTTTTTTTTGGTAATATTTAATATTTTTTAATGATAGAGAATGAATATGGTTTTCTTGACTGAGTTTGAATTCAACTTCAACCTATTATTCTATGTTTTGCTTATATTTTTTTGCTGTGTCTTGAAGATTTAAAATATTAATAATTGGTTAATGTCTCTTGCAAGTTTTGTGCTCATATTATTTGTCTGATTTGGATTTATTTAATATTAATAATAAGGATGTGATTGTGAGCATGTTTGAAATTCTGATTTTGAAGTTTTTTTCTTCATGATTCTCCAGTATAAGAGACAGTAAAGTGGCACTTATTTGTTCTTGACTTTTGATACACTTAAGTTGTGTAGGATACCTGTATACCAATTTCTTATTGAATTTATACGATTACTAAGTCATGGCGATGGTCCATGAGATGTTAGCTCAGTGATAAGAGTTTGATCTCGTGGTTCTTGACTTTAATTAATAATAATATAAGTCATAGTGATGATTATTGATTATGACAAGGACACACCATGATGGAATGTTAGTGTTGCTCTTTATTATTACTATGACATTATTAATTTGGAGTAATATTGAATTTTTATTTTTTTGTAAGTAATGAGTACTATACTTTCCATTTCAGGAAAAATCAAGTAATCAATTAATAATAATAATAATTATTATTAATAATAATTATTATTATTATTATTATTATTATTATAATACTCATTCTCTTATTTTTATTTTCTGGTGTTCGGTTACTAATCATTATGTAGTTTTTATGTAAAACTTAATTTTGTATTTATTAACTGTTAGATAAAAGAAAGTTATAATTCTATTCTATAGTTTCATAAGATCTTTCTTTAAATGACTGCAGTTAATTTGGATTAGTTGTGTTGGCCTTGGATGCTGCTGCAATTGATTCAGTCATCATGGGTTTCCACCTTGCATTGTTTCTATTTTTGGCTTCTCTTCAAGTTACTTTAAGTCAAGATATTGAACACGGTTCGCTACTAGTAAATGGAGCTCAAGCAAAAGCTGAAACAGGTGATAACTTTATTTGTGCCACTATTGATTGGTGGCCTCATGATAAATGCGACTACGGCCATTGTTCTTGGGGATATTCATCTGTTGTAAATTTGGTGAGTATTATCGGATTTTCATCTGTATAGAAAATGAAATCAATGCTCTTCTGAGAATTTATATTTCCTTGAAAAGCAGCTAACCAGTTTTAGTCATTGTTCAACTGAATGTGGATTGATTTTGCAGGACTTATCTCATCCTTTCCTTGCCAAGGCAATCCAAGGTGTGTATGTCTAAATTACTTAAACGTATATGATTTAGAAAATCAGTTAGTCTGATAACTGTTGTTCATAAAATCGGACTGAACCAGCCAGTTTTTCGGTTGTTTAACTTTTTGGTATTTATTTGTCATCCGGTTCAACCGTGGTTGAATGGATTGAACCATGACTTGGAGGTCTCAGTGGTTTGATCTCCACTCTAGTTTTTAAAACATTATCGTTTTTGTTTTTGTTAAGGTGGCTGCATCAAGTTTAAATGTATTAAGCATAATGTTTTTCTTTTCATATGATTTTCTGATAGCCCTCAAGCCTTTGAGGATAAGACTTGGAGGTTCTTTGCAAGACCAGGTTGTGTACGACATAGGAAATTTGAAGTCTCCTTGTCATCCACTTCAAAAGATGAATGGTCAAGGTTGGTTGTTTGGATTTTCAAAGGGGTGTTTACACATGAAAAGGTGGGATGAGCTGAATCAATTTTTCAACCAGACAGGGTGAGAATCTTTACTTCATATTTGTTAATATCATCACCGTGACCCTCACTTTCTCCTCTTTAAACCAAATGAAAGCAATTTGGCATTTAATTAGGATATATATAACAAAGTTATAGTTTTTACTCTAATGGCTTTGCTGCTAAAGGGAATGTGCACCACTTTCTTGGTGGTATAGTAGTCTCTCTGGCTGGATTACTAAATAACCATGCAAATAAAAGGATATTTTCAATTTAGTCTTTTTTTCCTTATAATTAAAGACTTTAGGTGATTCAATGTATTGCCTTCTATCCTGCATTATTGTAACAGTTTTCGTTAGCTTACAAAGAGTGTCTGAGATATCAGGATGTGATCGACCCCATTTTGTGTAAATATGTACAAAACAAAGAACTTGAGGTCTGGGTCTGGTAGAATGTCGATTACTTGTGCTAGGTGTAACTTAATTGAAGTTTGACACTTGCAGGGCCATTGTGACATTTGGCTTGAATGCGCTCCGTGGGAAGCACCAGATTAGTCATCATGTTTGGGAAGGAGTTTGGGACCCTACAAATGCTTACGATTTTATAAAGTACACTGTTTCAAAGGGATACAAGATTGATGCATGGGAACTTGGTATGACAATAGACAAAGTGGTTTGTTATTTTAGTTAATTTATTAGTTTGTTTTAGCATATGCCCAATTGTCGGAGTGTTAATGGACTGATCTATAATTGTCAAAGCCAAGGGGTTCCTGGTCCAAAAGGTCTAAGCAAGTGTTGTCAACTGCGGATCACATAAAATAGCGATTCATTCACATTCCATTACACAGCAGTGCCTCTGTAACTGTTATTTGACTACATTTTGTTAGCATATGGCGGAACAGTAGCGATTTTTACAAATTTTACTAAACCAACTGGACTTTATCCCGCCTTAGTCTTCTCTGTTGTTACCTGATTTGGACTTATTGCATATGCTTATGTAGGTAATGAGTTAAGCGGTAAAGGCATTGGTGCATCAGTTGGCGTTACACAGTATGGGAGAGACTTGATAAAACTTAAACGAATTCTTGATGTGTTATACGAGAACTCTAGGTTCAAACCTTCACTTGTAGCACCTGGTGGATTTTATGAAAAGGAATGGTACGATAAGCTTCTTCAGGTTTCTGGTTCAGGCATAATCAATGTTCTGACTCATCATCTATATAATTTGGGCCCAGGTTTGCTTGTCACTCACATAATTCTCTCTAGTATAGTCATTTTTACTTGATATTTAATAGTAGTGGCATAGCATCAGGTACAATCAGTTGAGGGAATAAAAACATGTCTTATTGGTACACTGTTGCTATTTTTTTGTGAAGGTCATTTTTTATTTCCAGATGTTTTCTTCTCTTTATATTATACTTTTTTGGAAAGAAAATACCTTTTTCCCATCAAAATCAGTTATATGAATTTCTTTTTGTAGTGATAGATACCTACCTAGTAGCGCTCCTTATATATTGACAAAATGTTAAGGACTAATCAGACAGATTTAACAAAAACATTAGGGACTAACGGATATGAAAAATGTTAACGATTACTTTTTAATCTCTTTTACTCGAGGGACAAAGTATGAGAGTGTGTAAGTTCAAGACAAAATTGGTGTTTTACTCATTTAAATTGTAAGGGGTAGCCTTGGCGCAACGTTAAAGTTGTTACATGACTGAAAGGTCACGGGTTCAATTCCTGGAAACAGCCTCTTGTGAAAAAAACAGGGTAAGGCTGCGTACAATACACCAAATGGTGGGACCCCTTCCCCGAATGTGGGAGCTTTAGTGCACCGGGCTACCCTTTTTTACTCATTTAAATTCTATCAAAGATGATATAGTTTTTTCACTTGCATTCAAAATACTATTGTCTGCCTTTCATAATCTATTTCTAAGTTATTTTGCTTTTCCAGGTAGTGACGGACATCTTGAAGGGAAGATTTTAGATCCTAATCGCTTGAGCAAGGTGGAAACAATTTTCAGCAATCTTTCAGAAACCATTCAAAAATATGGTCCTTGGACTTCTGCATGGGTAGGAGAAGCTGGCGGGGCATATAACAGTGGCGGCCGTTATGCATCTAACACATTTCTGAATAGCTTTTGGTAATATTGATTCCATTATTTTCTTTTCCTCTTTCTAAGTTTTAGATGCCAGAAGAAGAATTCTTATTTTTATTTAGAACGTGTTTAACCGAATATTTGACTGACTCGTAGGTACTTAGATCAACTTGGAATAGCATCCACCTACAATACTAAAGTTTATTGTAGGCAGACATTAATTGGAGGGAACTATGGCCTTCTCAATACCTCCACGCTCACTCCTAATCCTGACTACTACAGGCACGTATAAATTAAATATTACGGATTTTTTTTTTTAGAGATTAATTGATAATTTGATATACTTTTATTTGAGGATTTATAGTGGTTATGCATGTCATTGTTAAACATATCTAATCCTAGATTCTGGTTCTGCAAACAGCGCACTATTGTGGCATCGGCTGATGGGAAAGAAGGTTCTTGGTGTTTCGAGTGATATTTCTTCGCCATTTCTACGCACTTACGCCCATTGTTCAAAAGACAGGGTAAGTACGCTCATTTAGTACAACTCCTTTGGAATGATATTATTTTAGACAAGATGAGTTTAGTTTTCATTCTTTTATATATGATAAATATGACCGAAATTATATATGATCAATGTCCCAATTCTTGAAAAATTGAAGTCGATATGACATCATACTAAGCTCAATACATGTGTGTTAGAAATAATGTAAATAGGGTAATATTGATTGATTATTTGGTGATTATAATTTGATTACCTTAATTAGAGTAACTATGGACTGGTTCTTGGTAGTTTCATACTTGAGACGCATAGGTTCTGTCAAATGTCTCGTTTCGTTTTCTCTCAGCATGATATATGTAATCTAACGAGAGACGTCGATAATCCATGAATACCTAGTGGGGTCCATTATTCATTGGTGTGTTTTTCTCTCCCTAAATTACTGTAAACTTATAAACCCGAGTAAGCATGTGTTTGTTATTTAAAAAAGTCGCAGTTTGACCGCACGTTGGGTTCAAGCTAACAATTGGAGCTTCACAAAACTTGCGGTGAGTGGGGTCTTAAACGTGAGGTGGCGATGACCTATCGGGTTACCAAACACCCCACCAAGTATACTCTACTACTCCCCTACAAGCTCAAGGTGGTTGGGAGAGAGAGCCTTGGTTAGGATATGAGAACTACTTACACATCCCTCACACCCAACAGAATGAAGGTGCTGCAGACTAATGTAGGCAACCCAAAGTTTCCGCTATTAAAGTGGGTAGGGCGTAGGGGCAAACTACAATTAATGTGGCTTTCAGCTGTTAACATATTTCAATTGCTAAACTGGATAAAGCAATCTCCATTCCCATTAAATACTTCAATATTTACGCACTACCTTTGATTTCTAGATCTTTATGTTTTTTGCAACTACATGCAATTTCAATTGATAATGAATGTTTGAAAATATTGAATCCAGGTTGATTCAGTGTCATTCTTAATTTGTTCACAATTCTTTTTCTTGAAGCAAAATTTCCGGTATCTTTTGACTTTTGCTAGTAATTTAAGCATTCCTCAAATTCTTACCCATTTCATTCCACAGGCTGGTGTAACACTACTATTGATCAACTTAAGCAATCAAACTCACTTCATACTCAATGTGAAAAACCCTGTAACTGTTAAAGCAAATGAAGTGGCCAAAAACGTCCATGAAGAAAAAAATTCATTCTTTCACAATCTCAAGAAAGCATTTTCTTGGATTGGAACAAAAGGATCAGAGGTCACATTCAGGGAAGAATATCACTTAACTCCAAAAGATAATAACCTCAAAAGCCAAACCATGGTGCTAAATGGCATTCCACTAAAGCTAACAAATGAAGGGGATATTCCAACAATGGATCCAGTTCACAATAATGTAAGATCTCCAATATATATAGATCCTTTGTCGATTGCATTTATTGTGTACCCTAACTTTGATGCTCCAGCTTGTGCTAGATACTGAAAACTATACAGTTTAAGGTTTCTACTTTCTATATAGTCCTGTAAACTAGGCATTAAAACTATGGAATTGCAAGCTCTTGGTAATTGTAAGTAGTGAGCAAGTTATATAGCATTTACAATAATTTTAATTTGAAGAACAAAAGATGTATCGTATCAACTTGTGAATATATTTGTTGATTTGAATTTTATTTCTGGTTTCACTTGAAGTTCCATGCAAAAGTATTGATTCCTTTTGCCATCAATTATCACATGTAAATTTGTACCACTTTTTAGTTCTAACAAAAAAAAAAATAGTATATGCCTATGCTGGAAATAGATCTTCTCCTTTTTCTTCATTGCCGTAGTTTTTTAATTCTATTAAGTAAACTTGGTTATCGGCAAGAACTTATTGAGCCCATCGTTTGGGCTCATAATAACTTCAAAATAGACAAGAAAACCTATAAATTCACTTAGAATCTATGGGATGTTTTGTTTGAAATCAAGAGTAATTCAGCAGATCACAAGGATACAGATGAGGTTATGGTAACGAATTATGATGCTGAAGAATACTACATTTGATGGTGCATATTCGAGGATAGATAATCCTGAACTCCATTTGATGTATGTTTTGGAACACAAGGTCAAAATAAATTGGCCTCATTACTTGATATCCGGAGTAGCAACGTAAATCCATCTTTTTCTTACTGCTCTGTGATATCTAGGATTTTGAAGCATTTTGAGATCAAAGCTCCTGCTGAGTTTCTTGAGGCACCTACTCTTACTCGGTGTTTCAATGACTCTGCCGTGAAAAACATGAAATACCATGGGATGGAAACAACATTCAGTAATTAGTACATAATATGCCCAAGAAAGGAGTAATTATGTACAATTATGATGATCCTGAGCCTGTAGAAGAGGCATGCATGACCTGATGGAAATGCAAACAATCAACAATAGGTTCAATGACATGATGGGAATATTGAAGGTGAGCATGTACAACCTGAAATTGCACAAGATGAGGTTATGGCAGATGCTAGATGCTGACTTTGGGGAAGAAAATGAGTTAAATGATGGAAATGCTTGGCTAGGTAATGAAACTCCGTGTTTGGAAATTCTGGGTTAAGTTAAAGTTTCATAAACCAATTTTAACTTATTTGAACCTAAAAAGATTTAATCTTTAGGTGAAATTTTCCTGCAATTACTTTACATAAATTGAGTTACAAGGTTTCTATACTTGTAATTTGTAGGAAATGTTGAATCACACTTAGTACAAATTGCACACTAGTGTTTGTGAAATTGACAAAGCCAAATTTTTGTCTCTAGTACTGAAATTGGAAACTAGATAACTTGTGTAAATAATTGTTAATCAATTGTTTTCTTAAAACCTTAATCCATAGGATCTAAATAAAATCAAATTAACTCTTTCAAGTTAAATTGAATAAATTTTGCATGCATTTCTTAACTTTGTTCATAGTCCATAATTAAACTAAGCATTTTGTCGCATACATTTCTTTCGATAGCATTTGGGATATAGACATTGTCCATCCAGAAATCTCCTGCCAAGATAATTTTCAAAAATCTCTGATTTTAAAACAAACAACCTATTTAGTCCCTCTAGATCGAGGTCGTATGTCTAACAAATAATATAACAAGAGAAAATTGTTTTTACAATTAATTGTGCATGTGGGCCCCATAAATAATACTAGAGAGTTCCTATGAAAACATCCATTTTATAGGCACCTAATTTTTTGATAGTAGGGTGTTAAATAGGGTAAGAACCTGACGGTCGGTTTAGAAAGTGTACTAAATTTTCCTCAAGTAGTAAAATTTATAAGTTTGTCTCCACAAAGATTGTTTCAATTTGAATTTGACAAATCAATTATACTTGGGATATGTAAAATTGGGGGATGCATATGGAATATTTTTTTGCATAAAAGTTAATAAAATCAAAATAAAAAGGCGATTAGGTCATTTTCAAATCCATTCTTCTTCATAATTTGGTAATCGGGTCCAAAGTCTACAACTAATTTACTTAATTTCACGATGTTTGAACAAAATAGCTAAGTCAATCTATTGTCTTTGATGAGCATATAACCTTTGAAGGTTTGAATGAGTGTCAAACTATTGTCACAAAGGCGGTAATAAAATATGTCTAAAGTTGTTATAGATTGAACGATTAAAATTAGGTCAAGTCCTAAAGCTAGGGTGATTAATCATTTAGACTAGATTGGTTTATGAACACCCGCAAACACATAAAAAAACATTAAGAAAAATAATAATCGAATAAAACTAAGTTAATCAATTGTATGCAAATGTAACTCAATGGATTACATGGTTCAAATAGCTTGGATGAAGTTCATCTATATTACTTAATCAAAAAATCTATATACTCTTATCAAAAGAGACATGGTAACATGATTAAGAAATTACACAGGAATATATGATGAAGAAGTTGATGGAATCTTGTTTCCAAGTTTTTTTTCCCTAGCTTCAAGCGCTTCAATGTCCTATGAGCATCGTACGTGTGTTGTGTGCAATGTTTTATGAGCATCGCACATGAGGCAGTAGCCGACACATCTGGGTTTTCAATCCTTCGCACTGCACAACTTTTCTTTGCTTTGCACAAATTGTATTTTTCACCCTTTTGTAGACCGAATTGCACTTTGGTGGTCTTTACGAAAGTTGTAGATATAGATATTACCTTTCATATGCCACTCCGTTCTGATACCTAAAACTCTAGATATGATTAAAATACCGAACATAAGTCATGTAGAGATCAACATGCCTCACTTGTGTTCTTTTACCCTTTTTTCCATTTCTCTCTACTATAACATACATGATGGCTATACCCCCTAGAAACAACTTTATTGCTCTTGTAAAAATTATAGCACAACCATGGAGTTGTTTGGTTATGGTGAATTCGAGCCGGTATCATGGCCTTCTTTGCATATTTTCAATACAATGCTAATTTCTTCACTTCCGGCTAAACTATACTAAAACAAACCTAATAATGACTCAAAGGACAGTAAAATGACTCAAAGGATTGTAAAATGACTCATAAAGGACACAAAAAATATTAGATCATTTCTCCTCGTGAGAACTATATTATATATAGATAAAAGAAGGTAATTGGTACTTCAATGACAGTCCACAATCATGACAGTTACCTTCGTTAAATATTTTTAGCAAAAAAAGCGCTCGAAACCAACACGCGCTTTAACTTTTTATATTGTCAGTTTGTAGTTGTCGAACTGGACAATTGAACGAGTTCGTAGTTGTTATTTTCTACTAGACTTATGTTAGCGAAAAATGTGTTGTTAGACGACACACATTTCAACTTTTGTTGTTGTCGGCTCCTCCCTTGTCAACACATTGTTTGTCGATTTTCCCCGCTTTTAGTAGAAGAAATATTGATTGTTCTTTGACTTTGATTCAAAGACTTTATAATCATCAGACTGAAAGAGTTGTTTACGTTTAGTGTTTGATTACATTTCATGGAAGGAAAGAAACAACAGATTGTTTAATGGCAAAGAAAGCTCGCTTTTTCAGGTGGTTGACAGGATTAAGTCCATCTCCTATATGTGGTTGAAGGCGAAGCACACTTCTCTTCCCTTCCAGCTGCATGGCTGGTGGCTTAGTCCGTTCACCATTTTGGGCATAGGCTAATATTAGTTTCTTTCCTTTTGTTCCTTTTTTCTGTTTTTGGCTCCCTTTGTAAATATTGTTCAGACCTTGCCGTTTTTCCTTGGCACCCCTTGTGCTGGGAATAACGGTTTTATGTGGTAATATATTTCATTTTAGCCTCTTCAAAAAAAAAGAAATACTACATTAATATTGATATTTTGAAAATAGTCATTAGTTTTCAAATTTATCATATTGACTTTCTCATATTTGTGCATATGAATTTGCTTCTGTACATATAAACACATAAAATCCGCAACGAGTGCGGTGCAAGGTTTTACTCCTAAATAGAAACAACCTTGATATTTTGAACATAGTAAAGGGTTTTCAAAATTTTATTATATCGACTTTCTCATATCATAACTTAAAAAATTTCTTCCGCAAATATAAACAAATAAAATCCACAACGGACGCGGTAGAAATATAATTAACAGTTTTTTTCTGCATATAAACGATTTTTTAAATAAAAATATTACATTAATGATGATAGTTTTTATTTAATACCTTTAAACATTTCATAATATTACCAATGTAATTGTTATTTATATAATTACCATAATATTACATCACTCATACGAATGCATGAGTCTTTTGTCGATATGGATGGCAATGCGGTTAACCCGACCCATTTAGATATGACCGCTATTAGGCCATCATAAACAGGTAGGGCGGGGGCGGGCCAACTTGATATGATGAGCTCAAACACACACCCTACCCCGCCAAGAGGTGAATTGGTGAGTTGGTCTGTCTAACAATTTTTTTTCTTAAAAATCACTTTTTTTGTGACAAATGTTATTAAAAAAAAAATGCTACTGTTATGAAAAGTCATTCTTGTTTTCACGTAATCACTTTATTCCCGTTCTAATCTCACCTAAAGAGAAAAACAATTGTCTAATAAAGAATTGTCCAATTGTTTCATTCCTTAAAGAATTGTCCAATTATTTTTAGGGGGAAAAACTTAAAAATTAGGTCACTTATTATTTATTAGTACAATAAAGTTAAATAAATATTTTTTAAATGAGCCCATGGGCCAGCGCTAGCCCGCCCACCCCTTGACGACCTGTTTTTTCAACGAGCGAAACGAAGCGGGCCAACTATAGAGACCAATCCGGCGGATCAGACTCGTTTTGCCACTTCTATTTGGATCAAATAGTTAGAAGTAGGGGAAAATGGTAGTTATACATTGTGATGGCATTGGCTACCCCATTTTATTTTAAATTTATTTAATTTTTTTGATGAGTTAGTGAATTTTTATGTATAGCTGCCCAGTAATATAGATTTAGTTATCACAAATCAGTTTATTTGTGAAAATTATTAGTAAAAATATAAAATACAAAAAATTATCACATGCTATAAACTTATTTTTCTATTTCCGCATTTTTAGTCTATATAGTAACTACATAAAAAGCTTGGTCAAAGATGAAAATTATCAAAATAAGATTCATAAAAATATATTTAGTTTCTTTTATATATTTTGTCCCCTCATAAAATTTCGGTTAGCTTTGCCGCCGGTTAGAAGTGAAAAAATTACGTATGATATCCTCTAAAAATTACTTGAGTATCTAATTAAAATTCCTAACAGTGTATATAAAATTTATATATATATATATATATATATATATATATATATATATATGTGTGTGCATAATAACGGTCAAATTTGACTGCGACAAAAATGTTTGAACAACCTACTTAATGAAAAATGAAAGGAACAACGTTCTTGAACAATGAAAAGCAAAACAAGATTGTTAAAGGAACAAGATAAAGGAACTGAAAGGAACAAGGTTTGACTTTTAAATTGAGAGGACTTTCTGTTTATAGAAAAGTATTTGTGAGATAAATTCTATGAGAAGATATAGATTGTCCATCTACTTCAACCTATAAAATGAGAATTTCATGTTACCCAACCACTTATACATGAGATCAAGGAGACTAGGCGTGTGCTGAGATTCCAAACCACGTATCAAGATTGACTTAGACAAATTTCAAACCACTTATACATCCTTAATATTTAACAAATAAGTTTTTTCCTAGACAAATTTCATTAATATGATATATTACATTAATCTATCATTGGTTAATTTATAATTTTTATCAATACTATTTATTAGTATATTATTTGATGTGTTTCTATGTCCTTTGTAAAAATCATTTGAATAAGAATTTATATATTCGATGTTCCTCTTTTCGCACCCCTTGTGCGGGGGAAACATCGAAGGGTGTTATTAATCTCATTTTGATTTGTTAAAAAAAAAAAAGAATTTATATTGATTTTTCAAGGCGGAACCACATATATGTATTTTAATAATTCTCTATCCTTTCATTAGTATGATATATTACACTAATCTATCATTCTTTGATTTATAATTTTTTTGTCAAGTAGCCTAGTGGCTAGAGCTCACACATTTTTAAATATGGAGAAGTGGTGAGTCCTGGTTCGAATCCCGGCCCCTGCACATAATTTTTATTAGTTGAATATTGTTCTATTTTTTTACTTTTTTTAGCCTGCTGAAATTGACATCAGGCGAATCGAATCTGATACATTGACAGGAGCACACTTTAAGGTGGCAGGCAAATACCATCAGACCAACTCAAGTGAATTTTTTTACTACTTCATAGTTTTCAAACATAATCGATGATTTTCATCCCGTAATTTTAATATTTAATATATTATATGTTATCTTTTACATCAATCATATTATTTTACCGTAAGTTTATAATATTAATAACAAAAAAAATTACAATTTATATAATTTATATAAAAAAATTCAAAATAAACCACATTAACTTGAATAAGATCAATTTATTTTTAATTAGTTAGCCAAATCGATCCGCATATAATTTCATCTTTGAATTAAAGATATCTTTTATCCATTGTGTAGTGTGATCATCCATAACCAAAATAATTAAGTTGGACACTTTGATTTTGATTTGAATTGTACAGGTAAATATTACTAGATTTGAAACTTCCTCTATAAAGACTATCTTTTGTTTCAAAATGAGAATTCTTAATAATCTATATTATCTATCTACTTTAACCTACAAAATGAGACTCTTAATAGACCCACTTACAATAAGATGAATGTCGCTTGTTTTGTGTCAAAAAAAAAGATTGACTACATTCTGAATATTTAACAAATAAATTTTGTCATAAACAAATTTCATCAAGAGAAATGATATCTAATAAACCATTTGTGACAATTTTTGTAACAATTTTATCTCTAATACTCACATTATGTTTTTATTTTTTCTCTCTATTATTTTGATTTTCGTGTCAATACCTAATTTTCTTTGTAAATCTATGGTTGTCTCGTAAGTTTTCATACAAATGGTAGTTCAAATAAGACACATCTTTCATTAAACTATCATTGGTTGATTTATAATTTTTTGTTAATAGTACTATTTATCTGTATATTATTGGATGTGTATGAATGTCCTTTGTAAAATAATTTGAATAAGATTTTGTATTGATTTTTTAAAACCAAACCAAACCGCATATATATATTTTAATAATTTTTTTTATCCTTTAACTGTATGATATATTACATTAATCTATCATTTGTTGGTTAATAATTTTTATTAATATTATTTATTAATTGAATTTATTCTATTTTTTACTTTTCTTAAGAAGTCAAACAAGTCGGTCAAAATTGAAATCAAAGAGAATCGAATATGATACTTTGAGAGAAACACACTCCAAGATCTTGAGCCAACATCACAAGATCAACCCAAGCGAGTTTCTAATTTTTTCTACTTTATGTGTTTCAAACATAATCGATGATTATTATTATGTAATTTTAATATTTAATATATTATATGTTATCTTTTGCATCAAACACATTATTTTACCGTACTTTTATGATATTAATAGCAAAAAAAATTAAATTTGTAATTTATATATAAAAATAGGCACCGCAAATATTAAACATTTGAGTTTTGGTCCTAATCATGTTTTCGCATGTGTCTAACAACATTAAGGGTAAAAATACCAATTCAGGTTTTATTTGTTGACTCATCAAGGTCTTTTGACCAACCTTCTTGTGCCACATCAGTGTCACGTCGCTAATCACTATCCACATTAGCGAGAAAACGTGATTATGACAAAATGTCAAAATATTTAATATTTGTAGTGACTGTTTGAAAGTATTAGTAACTTCGACGAAAACTCAAATAACGTATATTTACAGGAATTGGAAACATATTTAGGCCTAAAAAAGTAACCAAAATAAGCCACATTAACTTGAATCAGATCAATTTTTTTGAATTAGCTATCCAAAATGATCCGCATATAATTTCATATTTGAATAAAATGATTTTTTTTGGGTTAATTATGTAAATGATCCCTATAAATATTTAGAAATTTGTTTTTAATCCCTACAAATAAAATCGCACTTTTTAGTCCCTATAAAATTTTTCATCAACATTTTTAGTCCTTATCAAAATTTTCCATCAGCATTTTAGTCCCTATAAAATTTTTCCATCAACATTTTTGTTCCCTAAAATGCTTAGGGAAAATCTCACAGGGACTAAAAAGTGTGATTTTATTTTATAGGGACTAAAAACAAAACTGTGAATATTTATAGGGACTAAAAACTTAATTAATTTTTTTTTTATCCAATCTCTAATGTGAACACCCCTAACTAAACTAATTAGGTTGGACACTTTCATTTTAAATTGAGTTGTGGAAATCTTATAGAGTTGACACTTCCTCTTCAAACAAAAGAAAGTCAGAGACATCCGTGGCCTTAATTTCCAATTTGTTTCATTATTTAATCTCTCTTTCAGCCACATTTATCCAACCAATTATATACTCTTCATTTCAATACCAAACCCACTTTTAGGTTCTTGTCTTCTCCATCAAAGTTTGTTATTTTCTGTCACCCGTTTTCTTTCATTTTTGTCTTCAGGGTCACTCTCTTATCTTGTGTTTTTGTTGAAAGGACACTCTCTAATGATTTTGTTCAGTTGAAATCTCTATTTTACAAAACAAGGAGTGATGTTTTTTTGTATTGTTATGAGTATTGAATTGATGAATAAAATTACTATGTCATGGTTATGAGTATTGATCATGACAAGGACAAATCATCATAGAATATTGGTGTGCTCTTTCCAATTTCCATTACCATCGGCCAGTGTTTTCTTTTATTTTTTAAGAAGACCATCTGCGTGCTAACTTATAAAATGAAATTATCAATTTGAAAGATTATAATTTTTAATAATTATTTTCTTCTTCTCCCTCAAAAAAATAAAATAATTATTTTCTTCATTCGTCAATTTTTTTTTTCTTCAAGTAAATGCTAACTTGTGCCTTTAAGGCACAACTTAATAAATCAAATATAAAAATAGTTTATTGGAATGTGTGCATTGCATTTAGGGCCCGTTTGTTTTGGATTTTTTTTTAAAAAAAAATCTATTTTTTTCTTAAAAAAAATAACTTTTTTCATTTTGAAGTTTGTTTAGGATTTTTAGAAAAATTATTTTATAAAAAAAATCTATTTTGATCCTAAAATGAAAAGCTATTAGGATTAGCTTTTCTCAAAATCTATTTTTATTTTTTATTTAAAATAAGGAGGTAACACATGTACATGTTAAAACTCATTTTCTTTGATGAGTAGTAGACAAACAAAAATAACTTACGATTTTCTTTAAAATCTCTAAAAATTAATCTCTAGATTCTTTTAACACAAAATCTTTTTTTTTAAAGCTAAAACAAACGCACCCTTAATCTTTATCTTTTTAATAAATTGAATACACAAAATTTTAGAGAATATTTCATTTTTTATGTTTCTTAACATGTGCCCTTGAATATATATAAGGGTTAGGGAGGCTCTCTATACCCCGCTTATTTATCCTTAAAGGTTAATTTTTAAAATAAAAAAAATCAGTAAAAAAAAATGTTGGATAAAAGAATGACCCTTTATCTATTACTGCAGTTAATTTGGATTAGTTTGCTGTGTTGCCTTGGACGCTACTACAATTGATTCAGTCATCATGAGACTCTACCTTGCATTGTTTCTCTTTTTGGCCTCTCTTCAAGTTGCTCTAAGTAAAGATATTGAACATGGTTTGCTACTAGTAAATGGAGCTCAAGCAAAAGCTGTAACAGATGATAACTTCATTTGCGCCACTATTGATTGGTGGCCTCATGATAAATGCAACGACGGCTATTGTTCTTGGGGAGATTCATCGATTGTAAATTTGGTGAGTAGTTTCGTATTTTCATCTGTATAGAAAATGAAATGAAATCAATGCTTTTGAAATTTTATGTTTCCTTGGAAAGCAAGCAAACCTGTTTTAGTCATTGTTCAATTGAATGTGGATTGATTTTTCAGGACTTATCTCATCCTCTCCTTGCCAAAGCAATCCAAGGTCTGTATTTCTAAATTACTTAAATGTATATGATTTAGAAAATCTGTTAGTTTGATGACCGATGTTTTAAAAATCGGTCTGAACCAGCAAGTTTGCTGATTGGTTTAACAATTTTTAGAAAATCTGTCATCTGGTTTAAAACCATGACTCGGAGGTCTCAGCGGTTTGATATCCGGTCTTGTTTTTAAAACATTGTTGATGACATTATTACTGTTGTTTTTAAATGTATTAAGCATAATGTTATTCTTTTCATATCATTTTCTGAAAGCCCTCAAGCCTTTGAGGATAAGACTTGGAGGTTCTCTGCAAGACCAAGTGGTGTATAACGTAGGAAGATTGAAGTCTACTGGTCATCCATTTCGAAAGATGAAAAATGGATTGTTTGGATTTTCAAACGGATCTTTACACATGCAACGGTGGGATGAGCTGAATCATTTTTTGAATCAAACAGGGTAAGAATCTTTACATCATAATTGTTATTATCATCACCGCCACCAAATAAAAAGGTGGGATGAGCTTTCACTTTAATGGTTGCTGAAGGGAATGTGCACCACTTTCTTGGTGGTATAGTAGTCTCTCTGGCTGCATCACTAAATAACCATGCAAACAAAAGTATAGTATCAATTTAGTCCTTTCTTCCATACAATACACTGATGCACTTTATATTGTTATTTGAAGTGCATTGTCTTCTATCCTGTATTATTATAAAAAAATTAGTTAGCTTACAAAGAGTATCTGAGATATCAGGATGTGATCGTCCCCATTTTGTGTAAATATGTACCAAAACAAAGAACTTTGATGTCTGTGTCAGGTAGAATTACGATTACGTGTGGTAGGTGTAACTTAATTGAAGTTTGATACTTGCAGGGCCATTGTGATGTTTGGCTTGAATGCGCTCCATGGGAAGCACAAGACTAGTAATACCAGTAATGTTTGGGAAGGAGCCTGGGACCCTACAAATGCTTATGATCTTATAAAGTACACTGTTTCAAAGGGATACAAGATTGATGCATGGGAATTTGGTATGACAATAGATGCCAGTAATGATTTTATAAAATTGATGCATGGGAATTTGGTATGTCAAAGCCTAGGGGTTCATGGTCCAAAAGGTCTAAACAAGTGTTGTAAATTGTGGATCGCATAAAATAGTGATTCATTCAAATTCCACTACGCAACAGTGCTATTGTGCCGCTATAACTGTTATCTGATAACATTTTGCTAGCGTATGGCGGAACTATAGCAATTTGTTTAATGTTTAGTGCTGCTATTTAACAACACTGGTCTAAACCAATTGGACTTTAGTCTTCCCTGTTGTTACCCGATGTGGACTTATTGCATATGTTTCTGTAGGTAATGAGTTAAGCGGAGTAGGCATTGGTGCATCAGTTGGCGTAGCAGAGTATGGGAAAGACGTGATAAACCTTAAACGAATTCTAGACGTGTTATACAAGAATTCGAGGTTCAAGCCCTTACTTGTAGCACCTGGTGGATTTTATGATAAGGAATGGTACACTAAGCTTCTTCAGATTTCTGGTTCAGGCATAATCAATGTTCTTACTCATCATATATATAACTTGGGCGCAGGTTTGCTTGTCACTCACATAATTCTTTCTAGTATATAATCAATTTCACTGAATATCTAATATCCTAAGATATCTAGATATTCTTCCTTTGCTTATATTGCTGTTTTAATTTCTTTTACTTGATGAATTGGGGGTTTACTCATATTTAACTTGTATCAAAGAATATATATTTTGTTCACTTGCATGCAAAATACTATTGTCTACCATTCATAATCTATTTATAAGTTAATTTCTCTTTTTCAGGTACTAACACAAATCTTGTGGGGAATATCTTAGATCCTAATCGCTTCAGCAAAGTGGAAACGACTTTCAAAGATCTTTCCGAGACCATTAAAAAACATGGTCCTTGGGCTTCAGCATGGGTAGGAGAAGCCGGTGGAGCAGCTAAAAGTGGCGGTCGTGGTATCTCTAACACATTTGTGAATAGCTTTTGGTAATATTGATTCCATCATTTTATTTTCCTCTCTAAGTTTTAGGTACCAAAAGAAGAATTCTGAGTTTTATTTAAAATGTGTTTAACCAAATATTTGAATGACTCGTCGTAGGTACTTAGATCAACTTGGAATGGCATCCACCTACAATACAAAAGTTTACTGCAGGCAGACATTGATTGGAGGGAACTATGGTCTTCTCAATACCTCCACTCTCACTCCTAATCCTGACTACTACAGGCAAGTATAAAACAGAAAAATAAAATTTAGAGATTAATAGATAATTTGATATACTGTTACTCCCTGGAATGTTACTTGAGGATATATAGTATTGATGTATGTCATTGTTAAACATATCTAACCCTAGATTCTGGTTCTGCAAACAGCGCACTATTGTGGCATCGGCTGATGGGAAAGAAGGTTCTTGGTGTTTCGAGTGATATTTCTTCGCCATTTTTACGCACTTACGCCCATTGTTCAAAAGAGAGGGTAAGTATGCTAATTTACTACAACCTCTTAGGAAGGATGTTATATTATAGAGAGATGTGATGAGTTTAGTTTTTATATATGATTAATGTCCCAATTATTGAAAAATTAAAGTTGATAACGAATGTTTGAAAATATTGAATCCAGGTTGATTCGGTGGCATTCTTTTGTTCGCAATTATTTTTCTTGAAGCAAAAGTTTTTGGTCTCTTTTGACTTTTGCTAGTAATTTCAGCATTCCTCAAATTCTTACCAATTTCATTTTACAGGCTGGTTTAACATTGCTGTTAATCAACTTAAGCAATCAAACTCAGTTCGTACTCAATGTGAAAAACCATGTAACTGTTAAAGCAAATGAAGTGGCCAAATTCAGGGAAGAGTATCACTTAACTCCAAAAGATAATAACCTCAGAAGCCAAACCATGGTGCTGAATGGCATTCCACTCAAGTTAACAAATGAAGGGGATATTCCAACAATGGATCCAGTGCAAAATAACGTGATATCTCCAATACACATAGCTCCTTTGTCCATTGCATTTATTGTGTACCCAAACTTTGATGCTCCAGCTTGTGCCAGACACTCTGAAACTATAAAGTCTATGGTTTCTATACAGTCTTGTGAACAGAGACGGTGCCAGAAAAAATCATCGAGGGTGGTGAAAATATAACACCCTATAAATAAGATCAACAATAACCAAAGTACATATTTCTTTTAAAATTAAAATAACGAGGCATCAAAATTGAACAATGGTTCATGTCATGTGCTCTTTCATATTATTTGTTAATCACTTCATTGCTATTGGAAGAATAATTCATTTAGTTAGGAGTTAGTTTTAAATGTTTGTTTTGGAAGTTTGTTAGATAGCTTGCAAATAAAGTAACAAACTTAGGTTACTTGTATAGGAAGAAATAAGTTTGTTATGGGTTTGTTACATCACCTAGATGTATATACTTCATACCAGTTGTAAATACATTAACAAGATTCATCATTCAATAATATTCAGTTTTACACCGTTACTTCTCTCTCCAAAAACTCACAAACCCTAGTTTCCCAGTTTCAGTTTTTTATTAGTTTTGCACAGTTTGTTACCTAGTTATCCACCTTGTTCTATAGGTAATCCACCTTGTTCTATAGGTAATTCACCATTGCTCTATCAATTGCATATAGTAAAGTTTATTTAAAGGAGAGAAAACTTACTTGACAACAAATAAGCTAAGGAGAGAAACTCTTGAGTAATTGAAACTTTACGGTGAAATTGTTCTTGAATGTATCAATTAGGGTATTACTATTACCCGTAATTTCTCACACGTTGTTGGCTTCTATTTTATCAAGTTAGCAACTTTGTCTTTTACTTGGGAATAGGAATAGAATTAATAAATTGATTACTATTTTTTTAAAGATTAATAAATTGATTACTTGTTATATTAGTATACTATATTGTATTTATTAATTATTATTACAAAAGAATATGAGTGGCCAGTAAAAAAAAAAAGAGAATATGAGTGGACCTTTTATAAAAAAAATAAAAACTAAGTGGACAAAGAAGGCATGGGTGGCGGACTCATTACATACATAGCAATTAGTCAAGATACATGTGCTACAAGACAGGTAGAGCAACTAGTCAAGATACATTGCAACTAGTCTAAGATACCAAACAAAAATAAACAAGCCAAAGATACATAATAGAAATTAAATAAATGAAAAAGAAAAAAAAAACAATTTCAAACCTAGAAAAGAACTAAAATCGAGAGCTTCACTATCTTCACCTATGAAGCATGCACGCTCCTCAAAAATTATTAGCTGTGTTGACATGTCAGTGTGTTTTGGCATGTCAGCCGCAGTGGAGTCAGCAGGAGATGAAAGAGTTCTTATCAATCGCGTGGAGTTGGAGAGGGATTTTACTGCTTCAAAGAGGAACAAGACACTTTGGAAACTGATGAGTTCGAAGATGAGAGAGTCCAGAACAATGTAATTGCAAGTGGAAGAATCTTGTCAATCGCTACAAGGCCTCTTTCTCTTTTATATCTTCTCATATTTGTTTGATAATATGGATGTTGCAGAGAGACATGACGAAGATTTTTTCGGGTTTGTGTGTTGAATAACTTTTGACAAAGAAATAGACTATCTTAAAATATTATCAAAAGTTTCAATTAGACCTCTGTCGATGACTTAATTGAGAAACTTTTGACAAAGACAAAGACTATTTTAAAATATTATTAGATGACTAATTTGAGAGTAATTTACAAAGACAAAGATCAATTTGGTAGTTTACTCGCTTTTTCTAATGCCAATACAATTCTATTTTCATTTTTTATTTTTTTAATTTCCAAATATACACGCATGTATATTTCATTTATTTTTAATTAAGAAATTACATACCTAGCGTCCTTCTCACTTAAGCGTGTTGACCAAGTCAAAATTGAAAATTGTAAACGGGAAAAGTTATGGACTGAAATGATGTTTTCTTTAATAGGGACCAAAATCGCAACTAATGAAAAGTTAGGGATAAAAAATGCGCTTAAAAAAATATTCAAAATTAACCGCATTAACTTAAGTCCGATCAATTTTTTGAATTAATTATCCAAATCCTTCCACATGTAATTTCATCTTGGAATCAAATGATTGTTTTTCAATTCAATTTGTAGTGTGAACACCCCTAACCAAAATAATTAAGTTGGAGGCTTTCATTTTGATTTGAATTGTATGTGTATATTTGACTACAAAGAAAAAGATAGTTATTACATTTGTGGCCTTTCAATCTTCAATTTGTGTTATTATTTAATGACTCTCCCTCGGCCACAGTTTTTAGGTTCTTGTCTTCTCCATCAAAGTCTGTTATTTCCTATCACCCTTTTTCTTATTCTTTCATATCTCGTTTGGATGCTCTTTTTGTTATATATAATATTTACAAGTCTATTGGAAGCTATTTTGTATTGTTTTTTTAATGATAAGAATGAGTTATGTTTTTTTTGACTAAGTTTGAATTCAACCTATTATTCTATGTTTTTTTTATAGTTTTATATTGCTGTGTTCAAGATTAAAATAATATAATTATGATTGGTTAATGTTTCTTACAAGTTTTGTGCTCATATTATTGACTGGTTTTGATTTGTTTATTACTAATAACTTGATAAGCAAGCATGTGATTGTGAGCATGTTTGGGATTCTGACATTGAAGTTTATTTTCATGATTCACAAAACATATTGATATTTGAGAGAAAGTGAAGGGGCCCTTATTGAATTTATGTATAAAATTACTATGTCATGGTTATGAGTATTGATCATGAGAATATAAGTGTTAACTTATAAAATGAAATTATCAATTTGGAAGATTATAATTTTCAATTTTTTTTTTTTTACATTTGTTAGTGAATTTTTTTTTCTTTTATAAGTAATGAATTAACATGCTTTCCATTTCACAAAAATTAGGTAATCAATTATTATTATTAATAATTAATAATAATAATAATAATACTAATAATAATAGTAGGGGTCATGCATGCTAGCATGTGTTCTTAGGACACATGTTAAAGATTCCACAAATAGTAAGTATTTAATAAATAAACTGGCACATTTTCAAAACATAATTTCTATCTTTGGTATAATAACTCTTTTCTTACTTATTATTTTTCTAATGTTCATATACTAATCATTATGTGGTATTTATGTAAAACTTAATTTTCTATTTTTTAACTGTTAAATAAAAGAATCTGTAAAAACAAATGTTGGATAAAAGAAAGTTTTAATTCTACTCTATAGTTTCATAAGATCTTTCTATAAATCAGCTTTTATCTATTACTGCAGTTAATTTGGATTAGTTACTGTGTTGGACTTGGAAGCTGCTGCAATTGATCCAGTCATAATGAGACTCTACCTTGCATTGTTTCTCTTTTTGGCCTCTATTCAAGTTACTCTAAGTAAAGATATTGAACATGGTTTGCTACTAGTAAATGGAGCTCAAGCAAAAGCTGAAACAGATGATAACTTCATTTGTGCCACTATTGATTGGTGGCCTCATGATAAATGCAACGACGGCTATTGTTCTTGGGGAGATTCATCGATTGTAAATTTGGTGAGTATTTTCGTATTTTCATCTGTTCTATGAAGCATAGATTCTGACACGGACACCTGACACGACACTGACAATACGTCGTCACCTCACACCGCTAATGTAAAAAACATACGACATCAGCACTGCTATAGAAAATGAAATCAATGCTCTTGACATATTATGTTTCCTTGGAAAGCAAGCTAAGCTGGTTTAGTCATTGTTCAATTGAATGTGGATTGATTTTTCAGGACTTATCTCATCCTCTCCTTGCCAAAGCAATCCAAGGTCTGTATTTCTACATTACTTAAATGTATATGATTTAGAAAATCTGTTAGTTTGATGACCGATTTTTTAAAAATCAAACGGAACCAGCCAGTACGCTGATTGGTTTAATAATTTTTTAGCATTTATCTGTCATCTGGTTCAAGTTCAACCGTGGTTTAATCGATTAAACCATGACTCAGAGGTCTCAGCCGTTTGATCTCCGGTCTTGTTTTTTAAAACATTGTTGATGGCATTATTATTGTTGATTTTTATTACTGTGGCTGCATGAAGTTTAAATGCATTAAGCATAATGTTATTCTTTTCATATCATTTTCGGATAGCCCTCAAACCTTTGAGGATAAGACTTGGAGGTTCTCTGCAAGACCAGGTGGTGTATAACGTAGGAAGCTTGAAGTCTTCTGGTCATCCATTTCAAAAGATGAAAAATGGATTGTTTGGATTTTCAAAGGGATCTTTACACATGCAAAGGTGGGACGAGCTGAATCATTTTTTCAATCACACAGGGTGAGAATCTTTACATTATATTTGTTATTATCATCACCGCCACCCTCACTTTCTCTTCTTTTAAACCAAATTAAAAGGATAGTTTCAATTTAGTCCTTTCTTCCTTGTAATTAAAGACTTTAAGCGATTCATTGTATTGTCTTCTGCCCTGCATTATTGTAACAGTTTTTGTTACCTTACAAAGAGTATCTGAGATATCAGGAAGTGATCGTCCCCATTTTGTGTAAATATTTACCAAAACCTATGAAGCACGGATATGGACACGGACACCTGACACGACACGGACACTGACACGCCGACACAACTAAATTTTTAAAAAAATCACATAATTCAGTGTAATTATATGTGTCGGTGTCGTGTCAGTGTCGGACACAACACGTGTCTGACACAGGGACACACCTTATCCGAGGAGTGTCCGTGCTTCATAGACCAAAACAAAGAACTTGGATGTCTGTGTCTGGTAGAATAACGATTACTTGTGGTAGGTGTAACTTAATTGAAGTTTGACACTTGCAGGGCCGTTGTGATGTTTGGCTTGAATGCGCTCCATGGGAAGCACGAGACTAATAATAATGTTTGGGAAGGAGCCTGGGACCCTACAAATGCTTATGATTTTATAAAGTACACTGTTTCAAAGGGATACAAGATTGATGCATGGGAATTTGGTATGACAATAGACGAAGTAGTTTGTTATTTTCGTTAATTTATTAGTTTGTTTTAGCATGCCCAATTGGCAGAGCGTTAATGGACTGATCTATAGTTGTCAAAGCCTAGGGGTTCATGGTCCAAAAGCTTTAAACAGTGTTGTAAATTGCGGATCACATAAAATAGCTGTTCATTCAAATTCCACTATGCAACAGTGGTTTATCGCCGCTATTTAACAACACTGGTCTAAACCAATTGGACTTTATCCCGCTTTAGTCTTCCCTGTTGTTACCCGATGTGGACTTATTGCATATGCTTATGTAGGTAATGAGTTAAGCGGTGAAGGCATTGGTGCATCAGTCGGTGTTGCACCGTATGGGAAAGACGTGATAAACCTTAAACGAATTCTAGATGTGTTATACAAGAGCTCGAGGTTCAAAGCCTCACTCGTAGCACCTGGTGGATTTTATGATAAGGAATGGTACACTAAGCTTCTTCAGATTTCTGGTTCAGGCGTAGTCAATGTTCTAACTCATCATATATACAACTTGGGACTAGGTTTGCTTGTCACTCACATAATTCTTCCTTTGCTTCTATTGCTGTTATTCTGCCAAGAAGAAGGCTGTTGTTTATCTCCAGATGTTTTCTACTGTTTATATTATTTTTGGAAATCAGTTATATGAAAAAATTGATAAAATAAATACAAAATGGTCTCTTTTGACAAAATTCATTTGTTGTGATCTAATAATATATATTGAAGGCTGGTTTTGCTAATTTAGGTAGTGATATATACCTACCTGGTTGCATTCCTTATTTATTGACAAAACATTAAGAACAGATCGGACAAATTTAACAAAAACATTAGGCACTAATGGAATAACTATGAAAAACGTTAAGGATTACTTTTTAATTACTTTTACTTGAGGACAATGTGGTTTATTCATATTTAAATTGTATCATGGAATATATTATATATATTTTCTTCACTTGCATGCTAAATACTAATCTACCATACCATTCATAATCGATTTCTAAGTTAATTTCTCTTTTTCAGGTAATGACACACATCTTGTAGAGAAGATTTTAGATCCTAATCGCATGATCGAAGTGGAAACAACTTTCAGAAATCTTTCCGAAACCATTAAAAAACATGGTCCTTGGGCTTCTGCATGGGTTGGAGAAGCTGGCGGAGCAGCTACCAGTGGCGGTATTGGTATATCTAACACATTTGTGAATAGCTTCTGGTAATATTGATTCCATCATTTTCTTTTCATCTTTCTAAGTTTTAGGTGGCAGAAGAAGAATTCAGATTTTTATTTAGAATGTGTTTAACCGAATATTTGAATGACTCGTAGGTACTTAGATCAACTTGGAATAGCATCCACCTACAATACTAAAGTTTATTGTAGGCAGACATTTATTGGAGGGAACTATGGCCTTCTTAATTCTTCCACTCTCACTCCTAATCCTGACTACTACAGGCAAGTATAGAACAGAAAAATAAAAATCAGAGATTAATAGCTAATATTATATGCTTTTATTCCATGGAACGTTAGGATTTATAGTATTAATGTATGTCATTGTTAAACATATCTAATCCTAGATTCCGTTTCTGCAAACAGTGCGCTGTTGTGGCATCGGCTGATGGGAAAGAAGGTTCTTGGTGTTTCGAGTGATATTTCTTCGCCATTTTTACGCACTTACGTCCATTGTTCAAAAACCAGTGTAAGTATGCTATTATATGATGGACATTATATATGATTGATATCCCAACTCCCAATTATTGGAAAATTAAAGTTAATATGACATCATACAAAGCTTAACGTGGGCGTGTTAGAAATGATGTAAATATGGTACCTTAATACTTTCGTAATTGAGACACATATGTTCTGTCAATTGTCTCATTTCATAGAGACAACATTAGCCCATGCTTCTGCTTCGGTTTCTGATCTGCACCTCCATTGACAGCCCATGTTTATCTTTTTTCGACCTGTTAGAATTCAGAGAATTCTTGAAAGAAACTGATATTATTAAAGTTGAAATATGAATTGATTCACATGTTTGAACCAAATAACTATAACTATTAGCAATTAAATACAACTATTCAGTTAGTTATGTTTGAGGTAACTAGGAATAATAGATCAAGTTCAATAGAGATTAGATACAATTACAATAAACTTACAAACCCGAGTAAGTATACTCCAATACTCCCTTACCAGCTCAAGGTGGGTGGGAGTGATGAAAGGATGTTGGATCACACACACTGAGCTTGGATCTCAGCTTCTAATCTGGTAGGAGAGAGAGCCTTGGTTAGGATATGAGCACTACTTTTGTCATATCTTTAGACGGCGTGGGACTTAACACGTCCCTCACACCCAACAGAATGAAGGTGTTGCAGTCTACAACGTAGGCAACCCAAAGTTTCCGCTATTAAAGCGGCTAGGGGAAAACTACAATTAATGTGGCTTTCAGCTTTCTAACATATTTGAATTGCTAAACTGAATAAGGTCATCTACATTCCCATTAAATGCATAAATATTTCCACACTACCTTCTATCTAATAAAGATCTTTGCTTTCTAGATCTTTATGTTTTTTGAAACTATATGCAATTTCAGCTGATAATGAATGTATGATAAATATTGAATCCAGGTTGATTCAGTGTCATGCTTAATTTCTTAGTAATTCTTTTTTACTGGAGAGAAACTTTCCATCATATGTTGGTTAATTTTCTATTAATTTAAGCAATCCTCAAATTCTTACCAATTTCATTTTACAGGCTGGTGTAACATTACTGTTGATCAACTTAAGCAATCAAACACAGTTCATACTCAATGTGAAAAACCATGTAACTGTTAAAGCAAATAAAGTGGCCAAATTCAGGGAAGAGTATCACTTAACTCCAAAAGATAATAACCTCAGAAGCCATACCATGATGCTGAATGGCACTCCACTCAAGTTAACAAATAAAGGGGATATTCCAACAATGGTTCCAGTGCACAATAATGTGATATCTCCAATACACATAGCTCCTCTGTCCATTGCATTTATTGTGTACCCAAACTTTGATGCTCCAGCTTGTGCCAGGCACTGAAAACTATAAAGTCTAAGGTTTATATATAGCCTTGTAAACTAGGCCTTAAAAATAAGGAACTACAAGCTCTTTGTAATTCTAAGTAGTGAACAAGTTAACCCACTTGAGTTAGTTTGGTGGTGTTGTCTTGGGACCTTGAAATGTGCTCCTCTCAAGATCCCAAGTTCGATTTTCTCTGTTGCCAATATCGGTAGGTTAGTTTTGCTTCTTCAGGAAAAAATAGTGAGCAAGTTATATATGGTCTTTTCAATAATTTTAAAGAAGCATACAAATTTATCAATTTTTATTTTTAAGGAATCAACTTATGAATATATTTGTTGGTTTACATTTTATTTTTGGTTTCACTTGAAGTTCAATGCAAAAGTATCCATTTCCTTTGCCATCAAGTTTCATAATCTTACATCTTACTTGAAACTTTCATTTTTGGCACATGATTGATTTGTGGAAAATTCGTAGGCAAATGTTTCTTGAAGCACAAAGTTCAGAAATTTAGAATGTTGTCAAAAATCTTCAGAAGACGACAAACTGGTCAGGATCTTCAGTTACTGACGTGGTCTTCAGATGTTTGAGGACTTCAGAGTCTTCATTCCTTTAAATGCTTATGATCTTTAAATGCTTATAAACGAAGTTCCTCTTCTGATCAAAACATTGACTTTTTGGTTGACCTTTCTTTAGATCTTGTTCCTAGTCTTCAACTTCTCACTTACTTCATATTCACTCTTAAGTGTTCAAAATCTTGATGTTTCAAAACCAAAACTTGATTTAATAATTAGAATTTAATTTTATGGTCGTCCTGCATACTTGAACACACATTAGTGTATTCAATTGTTCTTTTCATACTTTGTTATTATCAAAACTTCGGAGGCATTGAACAAAACCCGTTTTGGTTCAATAACTTCATCAATGCTTTCACATTTGGTGCAAACTTGGTTTTGGCTTCCTTTGACATATCCTCCATTGACACTTCCATTGCAGAATTAACTTCAATCATCGGTGCCACACCTGGTACAATATCTTCATCCCAGATAGATAACTCACAGGCATTGTTCAAAAAAACTACAAAACAATTATGCCCAAACAGGATACAATACATTATCAGGAAAAATCAACCATGAAATAAGCTCAAATTGCAAAACTAACCTTGTTATTCTAGTGAAGACATTTCCAAAACATAAAACCTTGCTATGAAATCGATTGAGGGATGATGAAGAAAAGAGGGAAAACGGACCTCCCTTTTCAGCAGTTTTATTAACTAAAAATTAATTGGTTTTTTTAAATTTCAAAAATATTATCTATTTTTTTAAACTGTTTTTAAATATGTTAAATGACATAATTGTCACGTGGATGACATGTGGCCAATTTAACACAGTCAACATCTACCACGGAAATGAGACAAATCAACAAGAAAGTGTGTCCAAAGATTATTTAAAAAAGAAAAAAGTTTTACAAGAATTTTTTTCAAAAGTTTTGAACCAAAAAACCATATTTTCAAGGATGAGTAGCACATTTTTGTTTTTTGTTTTATCCAAGTTGTAGTGTGAACACTTAAATTTTTTTTGCATTCAAGTTGTAGTGTTGACACTTCCCCTACTAACAACGGATAGTGAGAGACAGTTGTGTCATTATTTTGTGAGAGACATTTGTTCACTTCTCTCAGCCACAGTTATCCAACCATTATTGAGCCAACACAACATACTTTTGAATGCCAAAGAAGCAGCCCAACATCCCATTTTTAGGATATTGTCTTCTCCATCAAAGTTTGTTACTTTCTGTGACCCTTTTTCTTATTCTTTCTTTTTTGTCTTCATGGTCACTCTCTTAACATGTTTTTTAGTTGAAAGGACACTCTCTGATGATGTTTTTTTTTATTTTTTATGTTTGGATGCTCTTTTTGTTGTATATAATATTTACAAGTCTATTGGAAGCTTTTTTGTACTGTTTTTTTAATGATAAGAATGACTTATGTTTCTTTGACTAAGTTTGAATTCAACCTATTATTCTATGTTTTGTTTATAGTTATATCTTGTTGCTGTGTCTTCAAGATTTAAAATAATAATATAATTATGATTGGTTAATGTTTCTTACAAGTTCTGTGCTCATATTTTTGTCTCATTTTGATTTATTTATTACTAATAACTTAATAAGCATGTGATTGTGAGCATGTTTGAGATTCTGACATTGAAGTTTATTTTCATGATTCACAAAACATATTGATATTTGAGAGAAAGTGAAGTGGTCCTTATTGAATGAATTTAGGAATAATAAAGTTACTATGTCATGGTGATGAGTATTGACTATTGATCATGACAAGGACAAATCATCATAGAATAACAGTGTTGCTCTTTCCATTACCATCCACCAGTGTTATTAACTTATAAAATGAAATTATCAATTTGGAAGATTATAGTCCCTCCATCTCACATTAGGTGTCCCTCTTGTTTATTACTAAAATAATTTGAGACAATAAAAATTGAAAAGATGACATTTAATGTGAGACGGAGGGAGTAATTTTCGATATTTTTGTTATTGGGTTAATTAAGTTAATGCTCTCTATAAACACAACACTCCCCCTGAGGCGGAAGCTCTCACTTGCTTGTATCGCCGTTGCTGTTTTCTCCACAACGGAACCAACACAAGGAGCTGAAACAGGTTTTTGAGAGAGAGACGCCACACTCTTACCCAAAACCTTAAAGCAACAAGTTTATGAGTCCTCTCACTTATAAAGTGTTCAATCTCCACTTTTCTAACCGATGTGGACATATAACTCACGCTTGCACACAACAATTATGTGGAATTTATGTAAAACTTAATTTCTATTTTTTAACTGTTAAATAAAAGAATCTGTAAAAAAAAATGTTAGATAAAAGAAAGTTTTAATTCTACTCTATAGTTTCATAAGATCTTTCTATAAATCAGCTTTTATCTATTACTGCAGTTAATTTGGATTAGTTACTGTGTTGGACTTGGATGCTACTGCAATTGATTCAGTCAACATGAGACATTGCCTTGCATTGTTTCTCTTTTTGGCCTCTCTTCAAGTTACTTTAAGTAAAGATATTGAACATGGTTTGCTACTAGTAAATGGAGCTCAAGCAAAAGCTGAAACAGGTGATAACTTCATTTGCGCCACTATTGATTGGTGGCCTCATGATAAATGCAACGACGGCTATTGTTCTTGGGGACCCTCATCTATTGTAAATTTGGTGAGTATTTTCATCTGTTCTATGAAGCAAGGATTCTGACACCGACACCTGACACAACACTGACAATACGTCGACACAGCTAATGTAAAAAACATAGGACATCAACACCGCTATAGAAAATGTAATCAATGCTCTTGAAAATTTATGTTCAATTGAATGTGTGATTGATTTTTCAGGATTTATCTCATCCTGTCCTCGCCAAAGCAATCCAAGGTCTGTATTTCTAAATTACTTACATGTATATGATTTAGATTAGATAATCTGTTAGTTTGATGACCGATGTTTTAAAAATCGAACTGAACCAGCCAGTTCACTGATTGGTTTACTAATTTTTTAGTATTTATTTGTCATCTGGTTCAACCGTGGTTTAATCGATTAAAACCATGACTCGGAGGTCTCAGCGGTTTTATCTCCAGTCTTATTTTTAAAACATTGTTGATGGCATTATTATTGGTTTTTTTTTTTATTATTACTGTGGCTGCATGAAGTTTAAATGCGTTAATCATAATGTTATTCTTTTCATATCATTTTCTGATAGCCCTCAAACCTTTGAGGATAAGACTTGGAGGTTCTCTGCAAGACCAGGTCGTGTATAACGTAGGAAACTTGAAGTCTACTGGCCATCCATTTCGAAAGATGAAAAATGGATTGTTTGGATTTTCAAAGGGATCTTTACACATGCAAAGGTGGGATGAGCTGAATCATTTTTTCAATAAGACAGGGTGAGAATCTTTACATTATATTTGTTGTTATCATCACCACCACCCTCACTTTCTCTTCTTTTAAACCAAATAAAAAGGATAGTTTCAATTTAGTCCTTTCTTCCTTATAATTAAAGACTTTAGGTGATTCAATGTATTGTCTTCTATCCTGCATTATTATAACAGTTTTTGTTAGCTTACATAGAGTATCTGAGATATTAGGATGTGATTAACCCCATTTTGTGTAAATATGTACCAAAGCAAAGAACTTGGATGTTTGTGTCCGGTAGAATGACGATTCCTTGTGGTAGGTGTACTTAATTGAAGTTTGACACTTGCAGGGCCATTGTAATGTTTGGCTTGAATGCACTCCATGGGAAGCACAAGACTAGTAATAATGTTTGGGAAGGAGCCTGGGACCCTAAAAATACTTTTGATTTTATAAAGTACACTGTTTCAAAGGGATACAAGATTGATGCATGGGAATTTGGTATGACAATAGACAAAGTAGTTTGTTATTTTAGCATATGCCCAATTGGCGGAGTGATAATGGACCGATCTATAGTTGTCAAAGTCTAGGGGTTCATGGTCCAAAAGGTCTAGACAGTGTTGTAAATTGCGGATCGCATAAAATAGCGGTTCATTCAAATTCCACTATGCAACAGTGCTATTGTGCCGCTATAACAGTTATCTAATAACATTTTGCTAGCGTATGGCGGAACTATAGCAATTTGTTCTACTACGGTTCAGTGCCGCTATTTAACAACACTGGTCTAAACCAATTGGACTTTATCCCGCTTTAGTCTTCCCTGTTATTACCTGATGTGGACTTATTGCATATGCTTATGTAGGTAATGAGTTAAGCGGTGAAGGCATTGGTGCATCAGTCCGTGTTGCACCGTATGGGAAAGACGTGATAAACCTTAAAAAAATTCTTGATGTGTTATACAAGAACTCGAGGTTCAAACCCTCACTTGTAGCACCTGGTGGATTTTATGATAAGGAATGGTACACTAAGCTTCTTCAGATTTCTGGTTCGGGCGTAGTCAATGTTCTAACACATCATATATATAACTTGGGCGCAGGTTTGCTTGTCACTCACACAACTCTTTCTAGTATCGTCAATTTCACTGAATATCTAATATCGTAAGATATTTAAATATTCTTCCTTTGCTTCTATGTTTTTTCTGCAAAGAAGAAGGCTGTTGTTTATCTCCAGATGTTTTCTTCTCATTATATTATTTTTGGAAAGAAAATTCTTTTTTTTCCCCCCTGAAAATAAGTTATTATATGAAAAAATTGATAAAATAAATACAAAATGGTCTCTTTTGACAAAATTAATTTGCTGTGATCTAATAATATATATTGAAGGCTGGTTTTGCTAATTTAGGTAGTGATATATACCTACCTGGTAGCACTCCTTATTTATTGACAAAACATTAAGAACTGATCGAACAAATTTAACAAAAACATCGGGACTAATGGGATAAATATGAAAAACGTTAAGGATTACTTTTTAATTACTTTTACTTGAGGAAAATGTGGTTTACTCGTATTTAAATTGTATCAAAGAATATATATTTTCTTCACTTGCATGCAAAATACTAATCTACCATATCATTCATAATATACTTCTATGTTAATTTTTCTTTTTCAGGTAATGACACACGTCTTGTAGGGAAGATTTTAGATCCTAATCGCATGATCAAAGTGGAAAACACTTTCAGAAATCTTTCAGAAACTATTAGAAAACATGGTCCTTGGGCTTCTGCATGGGTAGGAGAAGCTGGTGGGGCAGCTAACAGTGGCGGTATTGGTATATCTAACACATTTGTGAATAGCTTCTGGTAATATTGATTCCATCATTTTCTTTTCCTCTTCCTAAGTTTTAGGTGCCAAAAGAAGAATTCTGATTTTTATTAACCGAATATTTGAATGACTCGTAGGTACTTGGATCAACTTGGAATAGCATCCACATACAATACTAAAGTTTATTGTAGGCAGACATTTATTGGAGGCAACTATGGCCTTCTCAATTCCTCCACTCTCACTCCTAATCCTGACTACTACAGGCAAGTATAGAACAGAAAAATAAAAATCAGAGATAATAGATAATTTTATATGCTTTTATTCCCTGGAACGTTACTTGAGGATTTATAATATTAATGTATGTCATTGTTAAACATATCTAATCCTAGATTCTGGTTCTGCAAACAGCGCACTATTGTGGCATCGGCTGATGGGAAAGAAGGTCCTTGGTGTTTCGAGTGATATTTCTTCACCATTTTTACGCACTTACTCTCATTGTTCTAAAGACAGGGTAAGTGTGCTAATTTATTACAACCTCTTAGGAAGGATATTATATTATAGAGGAACCTGATGAGTCCAGTTTTTATTCTTTTATATATGATATGATAAATATAACGACTGAAAGGTCAAGGGTTCAAGTCCTGGAAACAGCCTCTTGTGTAAAAAGCAGGGTAAGGCTGCTTACAATACACCAATAATGGTGGGACCCCTTCCCGGACCCTGCGTACGCGGGAGCTTTAGTGCACCGGGTTGCCCTTTTTTTATACAAAGCTTAACACGCGTGTGCTAGAAATGATGTAAATATGGTAACTATGGATTGATTCTTTGGCGATTATTATAATTCGAGTATCTTAATTAGTGTAACTAAGGGATACTGATTCTTAATAGTTTCATAGTTGAGACACATAGGTTCTGTCAAATGTCTTGTTTCCGAGAGACAGCAATAATCCATTGATTTCTAGATTTTATGTTTTTTTGAAACTACATGCAATTTCAGTTGATATTAAATGTTTGACAATATCGAATCCAGGTTGATTCAGTGTCATAATTTGTTTGCAATTCTTTCTCTTGAAGCAAAATTTCCGGTATCTTTTGACTTTTGCTATTAATTTCAGCATTCCTGAAATTCTTACCTATTTCATTCCACAGGCTGGTGTAACACTGCTGTTGATCAACATAAGCAATCAAACACAGTTCATACTCAATGTGAAAAACCATGTGACTGTTAAAGCAAATAAAGTGGCTAAATTCAGAGAAGAGTATCACTTAACCCCTAAAGATAATAACCTCAGAAGCCATACCATGGTGCTGAATGGCATTCCACTAAAGCTAACAAATGAAGGGGATATTCCAATAATGGGTCCAGTGTACAATAATGTGAGATCTCCAATATACATAGATCCTTTGTCCATTGCATTTATTGTGTACCCAAACTTTGATGCTCCAGCTTGTGCCAGACACTGAAAACTATAAAGTCTAAGGTTTCTATATAGCCTTCTAAACCTTAAAAATATGGAATTACTAGCTCTTGGTAATTGTAACTAGTGAGCAAGTTAACCACTTGTGTTTGCTTCGTGGTGTTGCTTTAGGACTTTGAAGTATGCTCATCTCAAGATCTCAGGTTCAATTATTCTCGATGCCAATTTCTATAGGCTAGTTTGACTTCTTCAGAAAAAATAATGAGCAAGTTATATACAGCCTTTACAATAATTTTAGTTTTGAAGAAGCATAAAAATGTATCAACTTATGAATATATTTATCGGTTTACATTTTATTTTTGGTTTCACTTGAAGTTCAATGCAAAAGTATTCATTTCCTTTGCCATCAATTTTCACATGTTAAAAATGTATGCGTTTGATGGAAATAGATCTTCCATTTCTCCATTATTGTTGTTTTGTGTGTGTAGATAATGTGACATTGGGTGAGTTTAAATATTCTCTATGCACACATAAAGACCCCAAAGACCAAAACTATAGAAATGAAGAGGATCTTGACTCGTGTGTGATATACATACACTCAACATTCATTCAACATGTTACTTATAGCCTATTGGTACAAGTGCGTTATACAATACTCTTTCATCATTTGAATTTTCACCATAGTTGTACCTTATGGAACTAGTAAATAATATTGGGTGATATAAATCATATCCACAATTTGAAGTCTTAAATCTTGTTGCTAAGTTTCACAAAATACCTTGCTAGAAAAGAAAGTTTCAAAATCTTACATCTTACTGGAATTTATCTTATAACATAATATTTATGTATATATTTGCAATAAACTACTACTGACATGTTCAAAGATTTTCAAAGCTTTCTAAGATATGTAAATTATATAAATAATTTACAACTCATAAAAATACAGTTTAGTCAAACTCCTTATTTATTAATTATAACAAAAAGTATACATAAATACTTGTACCATAAGCAATATTTTTTTTGTTGGTAATATAAGCAATATTATTTAATTAAGTTGTTTACGTAAATACAACTCTTAATTCATAACAAAAATAGCTCAAAGAACTCAAGGTATAATATGTGTAGCATGAATCATGATATTGACAATGTCTGAATCACAAATAATCCATATCAGTCTACAATATATTGCAAAGAAATAACTTATTTTCACAAGAGGATTGTACATTACATACTATAGAACTGAATCTGGTGTTTTGTTTTTATATAAAGTTCAAATCTCCTATTGAATAATGGAAAGAAGCAAAAGTTGGAATGAATCTCATGAAATGATCTGCATCCCTATTTTCTAAGTAAATGAAGAGTACGTTGATTGGCACCGTTCATGCGGATATTTAACTTCTCAGTATCTTTTTCAAATCCATCTATGGCTTTGGTTTGCCTGCAACATTACCAAAATCATTTTAAATTACAACATGCTCAGAAAAAAGTTAAGTGGTTCTGCAATTACACAACTAGTGTGGTATCAATTGGTTAAACTGTTAAAGGTTTTTGGTTCAAACAAATATCATTCATCTAAGTTTATTCTCTATAAAAAATTGTCCTAAATTTACTTCTCCACTTATTTCGCATTTTCAGATTAGTCCCTACCATTTTTTCAGCTGATAAGCTTTACAGAAAACACTTGCCACAAAGATTTTTTAAATAACATGGCGTCCACGTGGTGTACAAATCATTTTATTTTTTAATTGATTAGTTTAAAATGGTTAATTAATAATAAAACTAGTTTAATATTTAACTAATATTATAATCTTGACTTAGCTGTCATGTGAACGGCACATTGTTTAAAAAGAGTCCATGTAGACAATGTTGATTTGGTTTTCGATATGTTCAAAGTATAAAAAAAGGAATAAATGGGAGACAAAACTTAGGTGAAATTTTTTGTAGACACGTAGTTTGTAGTGATCAAAAATATATTTAACCAAACTATTTATCACTCTTGCAAAAGAATTAAATCAGTGTTAAACTGTTAAAGAATATTTAGAAGACAAAATGTGAGAAAACAAAACATAAAATTCAATTTACTTACCTCTCAATTTCAGTTCCCATGTCCATGGCCATGCCCTTCAGTTCTCCCAAGAGATCACTTATATCTGACAGTGCATCATCTTGCTTCTCTTTCTCAACCTGTTTCAGAACATTGCTGAAATCAATACTAAGCAAAGAATCACAAATGCTATCAATAATTCTGTCTGTTAGGTTCAAACAAGGATCGGACCGGGATTTAATGAGATATCCTATAGGCTTGAGGAAGGAAAATGTTATTTTACATTTTAAACCCTTATTAAGATTTCATTTAAGATTTAATGTAAGGTTATTTTAGTCAATGCCTCTACGAGTTTATAAACAAATTTTTTCTTCCCTCCCATCCTATACTCTAAAAGAAATTGAACCAAACAACTAAAATTTAAAATAATTTCTTCAATTCTCACAATACCCTCTGTTTTCATTAACCAAACAAGCCTTAAAAAAAACTGGTTCGCTCCAAACAATGATATGGTCATTAGTGTCGAAACAATAATAGAAAACAAACTATTCAGAAATTAATCACATGCTAAAGCAGCAAGGTTTCAGACTTTTGTCATGTTCGGTACTTCAAACGATTGTAAATAACATTGAAATCTTCACCAAGTTATTACGAACCTCGACTCTTTCAAATGCATTTGTTGGCTCAGAAAGTGCTTTTCTTGGCTTTGACTGTCCTTTAGGGGCAGAATTCAACCCTAACTTCTCTCGTTGCTCCAAGTGGTTGGCGCTTTTTCTGACAGGATCATCTGCATCATGAAGCGTATTGTAGATGATTATATACACATCCCAAAATAACTAAACTTCAAAAGGTGAGAATATAAAGAGAAAATGCTAACCTCCAAATATTGTAGGTCCTGTTATTGCGCCTGTCTTCTTTGGTTTCCATGTTTTGGAGAATATGCCACCAAGACTTCCCAATAGTTTTTCTCCCTATAAACACCAATAAAAAAAGTTAAAACAAAGCACTTCCCAAGGGGCTGCATAACAAAAGAAGCAACCTTGTTTTCACTAAGGTAAAAACAGCACGAGAAAGGTTCCCATCTAGGAGACCTAAAATCATTGGATATGGATTCTCTGCAGTCGCAGTTTCATAGTCGTGGATCTTGGCCATTGGATGAAGAATAAAAGGCTCATATATTTAGTTTTATTTTAAACTTGATTTGACAAAGTCAAAATACAAGCCGTCTGATTTTCATCCAATGACCGAGTCTGAGATCAGTTGACTGCAAGCATTTGGCCATTGCAGAGGATCCTGGTCCATAGTAATTTTGCATCAATTAAATATGAAATAACACGATCAATACCCTGCTTAAATTATGGTCAATCCCAGCAGCAATATCGTGACTCCTAGTAATCTGCTCGCCCTGATGATGCAGCATGACCAAAGTCTTGGTAGCATCCTCTCGCATTTCCTCTGCTATCTTCCGACAATTGTTTACTGATTTTGTGGTCTCTTCAGCCTTATAAACAGCATACTCCTCCAAATCCTCCACAGATTGACTCTGCAATCCACCAGAGTCACGGAAGTCGTTCTTATACATGTTTCGATTTCCGTACGACGGGGCATAAGATGACGACGAAGAGTGACCACGAGCATCAACGTCATCAAAAGGGTTGGTATTAGTTTCTCTCTGAACTAGGTTATATTCAGAAGAATTCTTCTTCGAAGAAATATTCTTTCTGTTATCCTTTTTCTCTTCATCAGAATCAAATGGATTATGCTTAGATCTGGGTTTAGCATCTTTCAAAGGAGATTTTTTTGAACCTAACATTTTCTATCTCTCTCTATGTACCTTCGAAAAAACAACACTTTCTCTATCTATACCTTTGAACAAACAACGATCTTGTGTATTAATTTCTATCTGGAAAAGCAAGAGAATAGAGAGATTCAGTCACTATTGGCATATATATCAAAAAAATTTAAAAAATTAAAAAATTGATTGGACTTAGTTTGTTAATGAGCTACAAAAAAGACGAATAATTCAATATAACCCGAGTACGATTCTTAAATGAAACAATTGATCAGACTTTACCGACATCCCGACCAAACTCCAGATAACTAGGGGCCACTTCCCTAGGACTTGGAGGTTTAACACTTAAAATTATACTTATACAAAACAAAAACCTATTATTCCTTTTGCATCAAAATCAAACTTTGATTATGATGATAATACCAATAAACCTAACTCAAAAGCGATTAAATTCATAAAAAAAAACCATTATTCTATTTTCATCAAAATCAAATTTTGAAGATGATAATACCTATAATTTATAAACCTGACTCAAAAGATATTAAATTCATTAAAAAAAAAAAAAAATTATTCTCTTTTCATCAAAATCAAATTTTGAAGATGATAATACCAATAAACCTAAGTCAAAAGAGATTAAATTCATAAAAATCAATGAAAAATTTGCAGTTACGAAAAAAGGACAAAATCAGTATTTATGAATCATATAGTAGAAAAATGAACCACTGATCAATAAGAACAACGAAAACCCACATGAAAAAATTGAAAATTAAACTGAAAAATTGATCATTTAGATGAAGATGATGATGAAAAATGAAAAAAGAGAATTGATATAGAAAAAAACAGCAGAAGAAGGAAAAGGAAGAGGGGGGTGTATACCTGAGGAAATTGTGTGAATAGGAATGAATGAAGTAAGAGAAGGGATATATGCTATATTATGGTTTGTTTGTACAAGAGTACAAGTTGTGCAAAATCGCGTTAAGAAAAAGTCATAAGCTGAAGAAGGTAAGAGGAATGTCAAAGGAAAGCAGCCAACAAGAGAAAAGTTGAAATTTTGAAACTTCTTTATTGTCCACTTTTGTTGATTTGGTCTTTCTCTATTTCTTTATCTTTTTTGACCAATATATTTATTTATCTCTTAATAGAATAGATATAATTTTTAGTTGTACCAAAACAATATATATAACTGACTAAAAAAACTGACTCTACAAACCCTAACTCAACAGGTAAAATTGTTGAAATTGCAAAGCCAGGCATCGTGATTGGGATTTAAATCTCGACTCTTTCATTTATACGTGTGAGTTTCAATGGTATTTATCATTATTTTTTTAAAAAAAAACATAGTTTTAACATCCTAAGTAAATGGTTAGATTTATGATTCTATGGAGATCATTTGACGAAAGAGAAGTATGTTGTATGCCTTCATATATACTCTAACAAAGATTAGTCACCACTAAATGATATGTTTTTTTTAATTTTTTTTTTAAGTAATTAGGAATATTTTAATGATTTATTTGTATTGACTTTATAAAAGACATGGCAAGATCTTTTTAACTTGCAATGACACTATTTTTAAGCACATCTTATGTGAAGGAAACACATGAGATGTGCTAGTTGGTTAACTAATTTTAGCTATGATGTAGCAGTGTTCATAACCGAACCAATTCAAAGCAAAAATCGTAAACCGAACTAATCCAAATCGAAACCGCAAAAAATTGTATTTGGTTCGGATGTATTGGAATCATTGTTTTACTCAGCTGCATGGTTTGGTTCGGTTTGCAGTTTTGATTTTACCAATCAAACCAAACCGCAATATAAGAAAAACACTAATGATATATATCATCTAGACCAATACTCATACAAATTCAATGGAAACTTTAATAAAATGACATATTTTTTTCTCTTGTTAAGTTTCTTCTTTGCTTTTTCTATCAAAAAGGTATTTATGTGCTAATAGTGCTTTAATCCCTGTAATATAGGTCATTTCCGGTTTTTCCTCCTATAATTTTATTTTTTTTGGGATCGCGCCATAGTAAAATAAAGATTCTCCAGAAAATCCTCTGACCCTTATGATTCACCAAAAACATTGGTGTGGCGTTGACGTGGATATCATTTTTAATTTTTCTATTTTTTTCCGTTGTCCACGTGTGTAATTAATTTGGCACATCTGATTTAATTTTAAAAAATAAAAAAAATAAAAAAATATGAAAATTAATTTTTGAAAATTAAAAAAAAATCATATTTTATTTTCTAATATAATAAAAAATTCAGGAACTTAATTTTCAAAATAAAATAAAAAACAAAAACTAGAAAATAAAATAAGTTCAGAATTTCTAAAATAAAAAAGTTTAGTTTATTTTTTCTAAAAAAATAAAAATTCTGGAAAATAAGATAAGTTTCTATTTTTATAATTATAATAATTTATTTTTGTAAAAATATGAAACACTCTGGAAAATAAAATATATATTTTTTCGAAAAAAAAATCTGGAAAATAAGATAATTTTTTTATTAAAAAATAAAAATATTTTTATTTTTGAAAAATATTATCTAATTTTTTGTTCTTATTTTTAAAAAAGTTGTTTAGACTTTTTATTCCATAATTTTTATTTTGAAAGAAAATCTGAACTTTTTTTAATTTCAAATCAGTTTTTTCTAATTTTTGAAATATATTTTATATTTTTTTTATCTTCAAAATTAAGTTCCTGATTTTTTAATTTTGAAGAAAAAAATTCTGAATTTTTTATTTTGAAAATTAATTTTTTTCGATTTTTGAAAATTTATGAAATTAATTTTCAGATTTTTTAAATTATTTTTTGTGTTTTTTTCTCTTTTTAATTAAATATGATGTGTTAAATGAATTATACATGTGACCAATGAAAAAAATATCCACATCAGCGCCACGTAAGAAATTCTGTTGAGCCATAGGGGTTAGGGCGGTTTTATGGAGAATCTTTATTTTACAAGGACGAAATCCAAAAAAAAAAAATCGCAGGGAAAAACGGGAAATGACATATATTACAGGGGGTAAAATACTATTAACCCTTACGATTTTAGTCATTTGTATTTCTTACAAAATAAGATTACTTTTTTGTTTAAGTTTTAATTTGGTTTACGTAGTTGGGTACATTGTTGTATGAAAATAAAATTATAATGTTGGATGAAATTTAAAATATTACTTAAAATATGTTGTATTTTAACTTTTTAATTTGATTTTAATGTTGAAAACAAAAAAATTATTGTCCAAAAACAACGCACCAATCGATCCAATCCAAACTGCATTGGTTTGGTTCAGATTTTATTTTAAAAGTCAACCAAACCAAACCACATACTTATTTATCTTGCGGTTCGGATGACTTTTGACCTCAAAACTGAACCTAGGATGTAACTCGTTAGTAATTAAGGAAACAAGCGTCTCTGGAGAATAAACCTAGATATAACCATTCCCTTAAAACCCTTAGTAAGGTAGACGAGATATGGCTGCCCGTTTGTAGAACTACTAGGTGCGGAGAGAGGGTGTGTTATGAGTGTCTTAAGATTCATAGATGGGAAGAACTAATGGAACCTTGGCCTTCATTGCCCTGGGAAAATCTAGAATGCTAATTTAAGTTTATGCTTTCAATTACCTTAGAGACGATAAGATCCCACACCTAAGGATCACCGTGCGATCAGCAGGTACAACCAAACTTAGGATGGATAAACCTAGTTAATCGAGATTTATAGACCTCACACGTATGGATCACCGTGTGATCAGTAGGTGCAGCTTCCAACCTTCTAGATTAGTCAGGTCCCAACGGCCTCATCACTTGTATAGTCTACATAAGATAAATAAACTCGACATGACTGTTATTTAATATCCAACAATATAAACAGAGAGGATTCGACCTAACTAGTGCTTACTTTTCTGCAACCAAAAACAAATAAAAATTGCAAGCTTTCTAACCCTTATCTTTTATATCGTCAACTTACAAAAATAAGTAACGAAAATTGTTTGGACGAAATGACAATCCCTCTGGATACGATAATCTACTTATCACTTTATTACTTGGTAAACTATTTGGTACACTTGCCATATCCAACCATCACCAGATGCCTGAGCATATCTAGTAAAAAGTTTTATTAGTAAATTTATGCAAGATATTTTCCATTTGCAGAAGATCATTATGTCATCAGCATACAAAGTATTTGATGGAACATTGCAATGTCTGGTACTTGACATTAACTCTAACTCCCCATTTTCCACCAACTTTGAAATGCCTCTACTCAGCACCTTTTCTGCAAGACAAAAGAGCAAAGGAGATGGAGGGTCCCCTTACCTTACACCTCTAGTGCACTTAAAGTAACCATGTTGAGTACCATTGATTGATATAGATAAATGAGTTGAATCAAGAATTGTCTTTATCCAATCACAGAAAGTAGCAATGAAACCAAACTTTGTTAAGACATGAATAAAAAAACTCCACTCCAAAGTGTCAAAAGCTTTTGCTGTATCAACTTTCAAAGCTAGGTTGCCACCAAATGACTTTGTATCCAATAAATTTATTGCTTCAGATGCTATAAGAATGCAGTCCTTTATATTCCTACCATGAATAAAGCCTCTCTCTCTCTTTTGATATTAAAGTAGGCATTAACTGCACTAACATGTCTACTATGATCTTTGAAATGATTTTGAATTTGAAATTGGTCATTTCAATTGGTCTCAATTGACTCATTGTGTCTACATTATGTGTCTTTGGAATTTGAGCAACTGTATTTGAATTGAAGTTGGGCATAATCCATCCTGATTCAAAAAACTGAAGCACACCTCTCTCCACATCTGATTTGATAATATACCAATAAGTTTGAAAGAAAACTGCTCCAAACCCATCAGGCCTAGGAGAACTCTCCTTATGAAGAGAAAACACATCATTATGGAGTTCCTCTAGAGAAGGAAGCATGGTAAGAATCTGATTAGTGTTGTATGTGACTATAGTAGGAATTACTTCTTCCAAAAGCAAGCTATCCTTCAAAACAATGTTAATACAAAAAAGAGATTTATAAAAGTTAAAAGCATGATCAACAATTTGTATGGGATCTGTGAGAGTATTTCCACCATCTTTGATTGAGGTATTGTGTTTTGTTTTGTTTCTAATTTTTGTGACCCTAGGAAAATATGTTGTGTTTCTTGAAGGGATTTCAAGAGGGGGTTTTCAATATTTTTAATCCTCTTTGCGGAAGAAATCCCATGAGAACGGATCTTGATTAAATCATTAATCACAAATCAACGAGAACACATTCTTAAACACTTTAAGGATTATGTGTTTACCTCTTGAAGCGCAGAACCTTTGTAGCAGAATTGTTTCTGATCACGAGCAAAGCAAAGCAGCGACGCCTCTACTCAGTCCACACGAACAGAACTTCTCCGATGACCGGTGCTAGCCAATTCCAACGGAGATTCAGAGAGATTAGGTTTAGAAAGCGGCGGGCTAAGGTTTCTAACTTTTAGAATTAGGTTAAGTATTTCAACCAACAGTCAATAATGCTTCAACACAAGGGTTCTATTTATAGAACCACTTGTGTGCTCAGCAAACCAAACACTTAAGTACACCGTAACTTACGGTAGACCACGTTTCTCTATTTTTTTCGTAAATTAAATAATAAATCATATTTAATTATTTAATTACTAATAAGTCCTACTTATTATTTTATAAATAAGTCTTACTTATTTATTTCTCTCATCTATCTGTCCTTTGTGTGTGACCCTATAGGTTCCCGTAACGTTGGCAATAATATTAAACCACATACTTAATATTATAAATAGTGAGCGGTATCTAGCAACACATCACTGCTACCCAAGTGACGAGAATGTCATGCGATCTGACGAAACCTTTCTGTGATAATGATGATGTGTATAATTACCCTTTTGCCCTCATGTCTATATTGAAC
>Ga0228710_1000343_pt1 | contig 54493 bp, 23 predicted proteins | sample MedpolnodulmetaG_FD_177995 | JGI IMG/M metagenome (GOLD analysis project Ga0228710, IMG submission 177995) | Root nodule microbial communities from Medicago polymorpha collected in Santa Monica, California, United States - pink nodules | ecosystem: Host-associated > Plants > Roots > Nodule... | reverse complement strand
ATTTGAGGTGGAGAAAACCCTTGTTGTTCATTTTTCTTAGCTTTGAACAATTATACAACTCAAGAGTGTGAAGAGTTGGTGGCAGCAGATTCTCCTCTGGGAACGACTCCACGTTTTCAAACTCATCCCTAATAGTGAAAAATTCCAGAGAATTGAGTTGGAACAAACCCCATTCCTCTCTTGAAGCAATCAGTTTTGGGCAATTGTATATTGTAAGCCATTTCAAGTTGGAAGGCAAACCACCCATTGGAAACGATTCCAGCTCTGGACAATCGTACAGATGAAGAGAATGAAGTTTGGTGAACAAGTTTAGTGATAAAGGCAAGGAGGAGGAGCCCCATCCTTTTATTGAAAGATCACGAAGAGAATCATAGCAACGTAAATCCAAAGAAGGACAGTTCACAGAGCCACTCCAATCCAACACCAAATCTTCAAGAAAGGGAAAATTGATTAAATTTTGGTCCACAGAGAACTCGGTGTACCGATTATCACAAAGGAGTAACCTTTTCAAGCTGGTCGGCAATTCATTTACCAAAATTCTATCACAGCTCTGTATATCTAACTCTGTCATATTATCACATTTGGGAATTGAAGCCTCCAATTTGTTGCAATCATAAATTACCAGTTTTTGTAGAGAAGGAAGGTGTTGAGGCAGAGTGGCCCTTTTCAATTTAGGACAATCTGTTATATAAAGCTCTTTAAGCAAAGGAAACCCTTCAAGACATAACCATTCCTCCCAATTGTCCATCTTCTTAAATACTAAAACTTCAAGGGACCTGAACTGAAGATTTGTTGAACTGTTGCCATACAATTCATCACCGATGACCTTTATTCCTTTACACTTTGAAATATAAAGCTTCTTGAGAGAGGGAAGTTGCCCAAGTGCTGGCAACAAAGAACATAATCCACATTTCTTCAGTTGAAGAGATACTAAGTTGGGTAAATGACTTATCCAATTTGGAAAGCTATTACCTTTGTATTGTGAGATGGTAAGCAGCTTCAAGTTGCTATTTGGTTGAAGAGCCTCCAAGACAAACACATTGCTATGAACTATTGAGTCATCCATTTCTTTTTTTCCGCCATCAAACTTCATATTTAATTCTTCTAAATTCTTCTTATCTTTCAAATTTACCGCAGCAGTATCTGCAAGATTAATGACATTACCCAACCCTTTAATATGAATTACTCCATGAAGATGGTTTAGTTTTGCCAACTCATTAAGATCAGACCCATTCTGCTCTTCCACAATAAAATATGGCAAGGTTTGAAGATTGTTTAGCTTTCCCATATGCTTTGGCATCTTCTTTATACAAGGGAGTTCAAGATGACGCAAATTGACGAGTTTGGAAAAATTTGAAGGGAGCTCTGTCAACTTACTACAATCTTGCAACAAGAGTGTTTGCAAATTATACAACATACAAATGGTATCAGGTAAGGTTGTAATCTCAGTGTGAGAGAGGTCTAGATAACGCAAAAGTTTTAAATTGCTTATCTCTTCAACTAGCTCTGAGAGATCACACCGTCTAAATGATAACATCCGCAAACATTTTAGTCTTGAAAACAGATCATGTTGCACATTGTTGCTTATCGACACACTCTTATAATCTTTTAGTATCAGACTTCGTAGTCCCTTAACCTCACATATTGGCTCTAGTAATTTATCAACAAAATTTGATTGAAGAGAGAACCAAATATGACGCGTCCTTTCAAGGCTACCTTCCACCATAGATCCTTTATTTGCTTACAAAATTCTCCTGACACTGATTTGGATAAATCATTGACAAGATCATGCATGAAATAGGTCTTCCAGCGTGATATTTGGAAAAACGAAATTGACTCAAGATCACTGAAAATTTCATTACCTAACTCTTCTTCTCTTTTGTCTCTTCCGCAACACTTCAACAAACCTTCTGCCATCCAAAGCCTGATCAATTCATCTTTTTTAAATCCATAACCCTTGGGAAAAATGGAACAATAGGCAAAACAACGCTTCCGATTGGAAGGGAGATTGTGGTAACTCAATCTCAGCACTGGGTTAATTTTGTTGTCCCCATCTAATAATTGCCACATATCAGTCTCCAATATCTCAGACCATTCATGTTGAGAGAATTTTCTTCGCAAGAGTTGCCCCAATGTTTTTACAGCTAAAGGCAACCCTCCACACTTCTTCACTATTTCCGTGCCAATTGATTCAAGGGTTGGATATTCACACACTCTCTTGCCTTCAAAAGCATGTGTCACAAATAAACTCCAACAATGGCTTGTTTTCAATTGTTGTAAATCAAATAACTCAGTTGATTTTAAAACACGATATGCTACCTCCTTTTCACGTGTTGTCACGATAATCTTACTTCCAGAAGAACCATGGTTAAAGGGAAGAAGTAACAGCTCCCAACATTCTGCATCCCCGTTCCAGATATCATCTAAAACAAGCAAGTATTTCTTTCCCATTAACATGTGTTGGAGTTGATGTTGGAGTAGATTCAAGTCTTCACCATCTGCTGGAAATTTGAATGACTTGAGAATTGCTTTGGTGAGTCCAATGACATCAAAAGATTCAGAAACATAGACCCATGCTTTAAGCTCAAAATGCTCCTCTATCTTGTTGTCATTGTACACAAGCTGAGCAAGGGTAGTTTTCCCCATTCCTCCTAAACCGACTATGCTGATTATTGGAACCAGGTTGCCACTGCTATTGCTTGCAAGTAAAAACTTGATTAGTTTTTCCTTATCAACATCTCTACCATATATGCTTGACTCATCCACGAGAGCTGTAGATGAAAATCTTCTTGAAGGTTTCCAACTGACTAAGCCTTCATTACTAGCACTAGGACCTTTTCCCAATCTCAACTCTTTCTTTTGCTTTCCAAGAAGTTCTAGTTTATCCAGTTGTTCATTGAGCCTATATTCAAATGGATTTGTAGTTAAAGCTGACACCAAGCCCAATAAATTGGTGGTAAGTGGTTCAGATTGAGCTTTCAGCTTATTTAGCATTGCATCAGTAGAAATCTCATCTAATAGTTGGTCTGCTTCATAAATAACATGTTTAAGTTCATCCAGCCACTTATTCACATGTGGGCTTTGGTATTGCTTTATCTCAGCTTCGTCCAGTACTATGTTGATAGAATCAAGTGCAGTATGAAGTTCTTTCACAAGGTCATCAACATTGTTACTACTGAAGTAGTCTTTGATATCAACCGAAGCCAACTTCTCAATAATCACTTGAAAGGAAGACTGAAGAAATGCCCCAGCTACCAACTCTGCCATGATATGTTGAGCCTAGAGCACAAGTCTTAAAGCCTCTGCAAGATAAATGTGTTATTTCTGTCAAGTAAAATTAAATGAAACAAGAATTATATATATGCATAATAATAAATAAATATCTCTCGTTTTGATTTATCATACAATGAAACAAGAACCAGTCATACAATATGCTTCTAATTATGATTAACTTAACAATGGGCGAGTTATGTAAAAATAAATAAACAAATAACAATGAGTATTTTTAGCTTCTTAGAAAAAGGCTTAAATGCATTTTTAGTCCCTTTATTTTAAAAAAGAATGAAGTTTTGGTCTCCCTATTTTAAAAAAGAATGAAGTTTTGGTCTCCCTATTTTAAAAATTGAGTTTTGGTCCCCTTATTTAACTTTTTTCAGAGTTTTGGCCTTACATCCCATTTTTTGTTCATTTTTTTATGACGTGAGTTATTCATTTATGAAATAATAACGCTTATTAGATCATACTGGATATCTATGTCAACAAAAATATGTTTAACAGTATTGTCATGTCATAAATGAATAAGTAAAAACATAAAATGACCAAAAACGAGACGAGGGACCGAAATTCCCAAAAAGAGTAAAATAGGGGTAAAAAAAATTCATTTTTAAAATATGGACACCAAAACTTCAAATTTCTTTTTTTGAGAATAGGAGCACCAAAAGTATGTTTATGCCATTAACAATTGTTCCTACCAGCTGAGTTAAACCCACGAGTACATAAATTTTCTCGGTTACAAACAGGAGAGAATTTTTGTTTTAATTGCATTAATAAATAGGTATGATTATATTTACTTACCTCAATGATATATTTTCAGTTACTGCAAATAAATTTATTTGTTAAAAGATTATCACGTGGTTCATTAATTTATTTCATCTTAATTTGACACGTCCTATCTCTATAACAACAACATAAAGAATTTTCAGCTTAGCAATTAGTTTTTTACAAATGACTTAATATAAAAATCAGTAATAGACAAATTTGACTGCTTGAAGTTTCGTCAACTCAACCTTTTTAAATAATTATTGTCATTTTCCTTTTAAAAAAAATAATTATTGTCATTTTTTATTTTCTTGGTATTATTTCAATTTATATTTATATAAGTAAAATAATCCTTAAATTTTAAAATGTAAGACTTTTATTTTTGAAGAAAAAGATGTAATATAGACTTTTAAAAGGTTACGCTGGAACCGGAAAAATAATCCTTAAATTTTTTTATGTCAATTTTAGATTTTATAAAGGCTGGCTCATCTCAGACCTCAGACCACTATTTCAAAACTAAGTAACCATTTTAGATTGGATTGAAATTTTAATAAGTTAAGATAACTTATATCTAATTAAATTGATAAGAAAAAACGAATTCAAAAAAAACAATTGATGAATTAAACCGATATATATATATATATATATATATATATATATATATATATAACATAAAACACAATAATAAAAACAGATAGTTCGGTGGGCAATTTTTGATGGATATGCTTTTCTGCGAATGAGTTTTTTTTTAGGAACAAATGAGTTTTTCTGGACAAAAAAGGAACAAATGAGTTGAAAGTTAACATTTTACCGACACTTATTATTTAAATTATAAAAAAATTCTAACCTTTGTTATTTAAAAAGATCTCTTGTTAATGAGTGTCATGATACACTCTTTAAGTATTTATAGTTAATTCCTCAAACAAAAATTATAGTTAAAAAATTATTCATCGAAAAATTTTAATACTAAAATTTCTGATAAATCAAATGCATAGTTTTCATTAAAACTTACTATCTAAAATAGTAGTAAGTTTAATTAATGTTGATGTTTGTCCCATGTGTGACTTTTATAATAAATTACAATTAATATATTAAAACATTCTGTTTAATTTTTATTTAGAAGAAAAAAGTAAATTTAATTAATTTTTTTCTGAAAGGTAGTAAATTTAATTAATTGATTGATGATAAACAGTTGACTCGTATGAATTATAAGTTTTCAGCTACACTTTTAAGTGAGTGATCTGCAGATACACGTGATACACGTAATGTTAATAAGATAGTATTTTTTTGTCATAATACACATAATATTAATAAGATAGTATAATTGAAAAATAATAATGAATTAACATCCTCCCCTCAAAAAAATTAATTAACATGACATAAAAAATTGAAAGTAACACAGTTTGGTACAAGCTTGTCACTTGTTTTGGAATGGATCCCGTAACATAATTTAAAAGATTAACTTGAGTTAACAAGAGATTACCTGAAAGTGTGAGAACAAACAAACTAAGATCTTTGTCAAAAAATAACACCAAACTGAGATCTGCCAAGGAAAGAGAGTATAAAAAAATTAGAGAAAGATTTAGAAGCAATATAAAATATGTCAAATATAAAAATATGTTGAAGGAGAAATTACCTGAAAGTGTGTGTGGAACAAAGAAAGTGAAGAACTTGAAAGATCTCCCAAAGAAAGACTTAGAGGAAGCAATGCAAGATATCAATGATGAAGTTTGATATGGAAGATAAAGTAAGATGTAGAAAATGAATGAGATAGTGTACCTTTTGATCAACTGATTGAACATATATGGGCAACTTTCCTCCACTTACAAGGAAAAAACAAGTAACATTTTTCTCTGTCAGTTATTTATTTTTATTATGCGTTCGAATTTATATAATTAGACAGTTTTCAATACAATAATTACTATATAATTTTTTTTTTAACATTTTTAACGAATACATCGAAAGCACATGTTAGCATTTCTCGTATAATTGTTCTTTATAAATAAATATATTTAATATTGATTTATGATATTCCAACACAATTGGTTGTATTTTGTCAAAAAAAAAAACATAATTGATTGTAATAATAAAAATATTGGTAGAAAAAGCAGGGGAAAATAAATAGTTATTACGGACCCCACACACACTATGGTGTATTGACTATAAACAAGAGCGCGTAAGACTTCCTTACATCCCCATTGATTGCATTGTTATTATGTCACATCAAAAAGAAGAAATGAGAAATTACCACTTAGTCTAAAAAAATAATTTGAGCGATAGTTATTTTGGCCCCTTATGCTGTGTTTGGTTTGTGAATAAAAGTGAAAGGAAAGAAAGAGATAGGAAAGATTGTGCAAGGAAAGAAAGAGAGTAGAAAGTGAGAGGATTGTTATGATTGTTTAGTATAAGATAAAGTAGAATAGAAAGTAAGAGGAAAGAAAAATCTATGTTTTATAATTGACAAAAATACCCTTGTATTGTATAGAATTACTAATATATACAATATATTATACAAATAGGCCAAAAAAATAAGAGAAGAGAATGATGAATATTTGCACAATGAAAAAAATAACCTTAAAAATTTTCTTTGATCTTTATTCAATTTTTTTATTAATTAAATCTTAAATAAAGCTTTTAAAATTTTCAATTAAACTGTATTGACAATTTTCCAACTTTATCTTGAGTACATGATATTCTAACTTCTTTTTTTTAATGACATGATTTTCCAACTTTAAATACAAGAATTTTAATCGGAAAAACGGCAGTAATTTGTACATAATTTTTAATGCGCTGCAGTTTAAAAAATATAATATTTTGCTTATGCAATTGTCTCAGCATTATATACTGTTTCGTTAGGGACATTTATATTTTTTTTAGGGGTTTAATACCAATGTATACATTGTTTATTTTGGAAGAAAAAAATGCATTACATTTTGTTAATATCACATTAAATAAGGTTATTTTTGTCTTTTTGAGCAAAACATGGTCTCATCTTTTGTTTCCGTCTAATCCAGCAAAGAAAGGATTTTAGTGTGGGTCCCGCTTGAAACTTTCTTTCCTTTCTTATTTGTTGGGGTTCCAGACTATGGAAAGTGAATCTTTCCACTAACTTTCTCTCCCTCTTATAATCTTTCCCCAAAACCAAACACACACCCTAAACCCTAAATAAAGGTTGTGAGAAGAAAACTAGACTCTAACCCGTGTGATGCACGGATTTTGTAGAGTTTTATATATAAATATCATATTGATTATGCATTCAATACTATGCTATAAAATGATTGCAAAAAACAAAACAAAAATGCAAAAATTAGACCAATTTAAGCTATTAAATTTATTTTCTTACCAAATAATATTACCAAGTTGTGTTCCGAAGTTCTTCTTTCTCAACATTTATCTTCGATTACATTCATATTAAAAGAACAACTAAAATAAACAAATTAAAAATAGTAAACATGTTTGAAAAGTCAAAGGGAGAAAGCAAAGTAATGTTATAATCAAGTAGTGATTTTTGCAAATAAAAAGTCAAAATAAATAACTTCAAGTAATATAATACTCCCTCCGGTCATAAATATAAGGGAAGAATCTTTTTTTAGGTTCATTAAATAATTAATATATGTGGACTACAATATGGACTAAATACATCATTTATTCAATGAACCTAAAAAAAGAATCTTCTCCTATATTAAGGATCGAATGGAGTATATGAGAAATGAAGAGGCCAACAAAATTACACTAAGAAGTTAAGTTTCTAGTGATAAAATTATCATATGAATCAGTCAAATTATCAACAATTTAAAATATCGTAACACGTAGTAAGCATACACCAAAAAACAGTAAAGATCTTAATTCTTTCACATGACCTAAGACACATCTGAGATAACGGTAAATAATCACTCTAATTAGGGAGGTGAAATACCTGAGATAACGTGAATAATTACTTGAATTAGGAAGTATCTAAGATAATGGTGGACAACCACTCAAATCAGGGAAAATGTCATATCTAGAAAAACAGTGAATGAACATAGAATTAGGCCAACATCCTAATATGAACGTTGCATAGTAATTTTATGTTTTCATCCTTGGTAAGGTAGACGATATAGGGCTACCCATTTGTAGAACTACCGAAAAGAGAAATTATGTTAATGTACTAATAAGATTCATAGAGGATGGAACATTTAGGATAAATTTGGAAACTCTAATTTAAATCAATGTTTCAATTACCGATGAGTGAGTGGGACCCCACTTGATTATCCATATGAAGGTGCATTATGCATATAGGATTGACAACCCTATAACTTTGACGTGCGTATAACCTTAGGTGAATACGACAAAACTCAACAGCTGGAGAGGATAAAACCCCACTAACTCATCACTTAAATGGGTATCATTTAACTAATCCCTGAATAACTTGACTGTTACTTAATTTCAATAAATGAATAAAGGGGATTCAAAGAATTTCAACTATTGCTAACATTCTGCAATCAAACACACATTACTTCTAAACTCTTTCTCTAAGGAGATAAAGCAGTGTTTGTCCCCTGTCATGTGTCTAGAACAGCCACTGTCCAAGTACCATGGCTTTCTCTTTGCATTTTGAGAGGAATCCTGCATTTTGAGTTAGTGGTTTCTTAGGTACCCAAGAGTCTGTGGGTCCTTCTTTGTTAGTTTCAAGATTTTTAATCTTGAGAAAACAATTAACATCTAAGTGACCAATTTTTTTACAAAAGGCACATTGTTTAATAAAAGTTCTTTCTTTGTGTTGAATAGAATGTTCTTTTATCATTCTTTTCTTATGAAAGCACAAAGATTCTTTATGTCCATTTTTGTCACAGAATGAACATTTTAATTTGTCTTTTTTAGGTAAGAAAAAGTTTTCATATATTTTTTGATGTTTAGAATCATCAAAACCTATACCAGTATGATTAATCATTCCTATTTGAGATCCTATAATTTTTTGAAAAGTTTCAGTTGATTTAATAAAAAGAGTTAGATCATTTTTCAAACCGTTGACTTCATTTTTTAATAAAGTATTTTCATTTTTAGTGTTAATAGGATTTTGAGTTTTGCTAAGATCTTTCATTTTTTCAGTTGCTTGAAAATATGAGTTTTGCAAATTTTGAATGATTTTCTTTTGATCATCGTTCATAGTTTGAAGTTTTTCTTTTTCTTCTTTTATTTCATTTATTTCTTTTTGTAAAGAATAACATTTATTTGTTAGAAAGTTTGAGTCAAATAGAAGACTGTCAATTGTATCTTCTAATTCGTTGTTCAAAAGAGGTTTGTCGAATAGAATTACCTCTTGGTTGTCTGAGTTTGCCATCAAACATATGTTTGCTTCTTCTTCTTCTTCTTCTTCTTCTTCTTCTTCTTCTTCTTCTTCTTCTTCTTCTTCTTCTTCTTCTTGTGATTCTTCAAGATCGTCCCAAGTCATTAATGCAGTTCTCTTGAAAGGAGATTTTTGGTTCCTTTTGTTTTGTGGACATTCATTCTTGTAGTGACCTAACTTGTTGCATCTAAAGCAGGTTACTTGGCTTTTATCAACTTCCTTTTTTGAGTTGTCTCTTCTGGTTGGGAAGTATCTTTTGATTTGGTTTCTTCGTTTCATCATTCTTTGAATTTTCTTTGAAATTAGAGCTAGTTCATTTTCTGCTTCTTTTTGAACAATCTGTTCTTCTTCTGTTTCTTTTTCTTCAACTTGTGAGGATATTTCATCTAGATTATCTTGAGTAGCTTGAGATGCTTTAAGGGCAATCATTTTTCCCTTCCTCATTGGTTTGTCTTCTTGAAGTAAGACTTCATGAGCTCTTAGTGTTCCAATGAGATCTTCTAAAGCCAAGGTATTCAAATCTTTGGCTTGAGTGATTGCTATAACCATAGGTCTCCACGTATTCGGGAGACAATCTTAGTATTTTTCTTATTCTGTCATGAGGGAAATATATTTTCCCTAATGACCTTAATTCATTTACTATGGAAGTAAATCTGGAATACATTTCATCAATGTTTTCCTCTTCATTCATTTCGAAAATTTCAAATTTTCGAACGCCAATATCTATTCTTGTTTCTTTTACATGGCTTGTTCCTTCATGGTGAATTTTTAAAGTATCCCAAATATTTTTTGCAGTGTTGCATTCAAATATTCTTTCACTTTCTTCCATGGTTAATGCACATTGTAAAAAGAGTTGAGCTTTAGAGTTTAGAAGTACTCTCTTTTTCTCATCATCAGTCCATGATGTTTCGGGTTTAATAGTCACTACAGCCGTGACTGCATCAGTGGTTTGTGGTACAAAGTTGCCTTCAGTGACAACTTTCCACATGTTTATATCTTGAAATTTTAGGAATAGTTCCATTTTCCCTTTCCAGAAGTAATAGTTTTTTCCATTAAATAATGGAGGCCTAGTACAAGAAAGTCCTTCTGGTATATAAGACATTGCTTTTTTCTGAATCTTTTCCTCTAGCACGTGTTAAGTGATTTATCTTTTTCAGAGACCGGGCTCTGATACCAATTGAAGTAGCAATAAACGTCACAAGAAAGGGGGGGTTTGAATTGTGACCCTTTTTAAAAATTATTCCTGCAACTTAAATAAGTATATATGCTCAAGAAAATATTTGGTTAGTGTGAGTGGTAATAAAATATTATAATATTAGGACCAGAGAACTCTGGATAATAGAATAAATAAAAGGACCATAAAGTTCAGGAATAAAAGACTGGAATAAATAAAACAGTAAAGGACCAGAAAACTCTGGATATATAACTGAAATAAATAAAGCAGTAAAGGACCAGAAAACTCTATTTATATAACTGAAATAAATAAAGCAGTAAAGGACCAGAACACTCTGAAAATATTAAGAATAAAATAAATAGGACCAGAAGGTTCTGGATAATTATTAAGTAGTAGGTTAATATTTTAATTTTAGTTTAAGGACCAGAGTACTTTGGAAAATTAATATAGTTAGTTATAGGTTAAATGTGACTGCCAGAAATTAAGAGATGAGAGAAGAGAGAGAACACAAGAGATTTATCCTGGTTTGCCTAACCGGCTACGTCCAGTCCCCACACTACGTGTAAAGACCTTTATGTAATCATATGATATTCTTTCCATTTATGTCCTTTATCCAAAGTACCTTCTTTTGGTGAGTCATAAAGAATATTTTGTTTCTTGAATTTATTCCAAAAAGTTCAATTATGTCATTTTGCTTATTTGCTTTGATAAGGACGTCTTTAACTTGTCTTGTGAGCATAAAACCTTCTTTCTTATGTTAAGAACATTCTCATGAAACATTTCTCACAAAATTCATTAGTAGATAACAAGTTAAAAAACAAGTATTAAATATTTGTAATCTTTAAAACATCAAATAAGGATTTTGTGCTCAACAAGTACATTATAATACCCTCCTTGGCACATCCTGATTACATAGAAAAAGATTAAAGATTAATGTTAAATTTGTAGATATCATTTGTATGATAGTAAATTTCGATTTATTTGTTGATTTTGAAAAATGTTATATTTTAATCGTCAGAAACAGTTATTCCTCCTTATGGTACCTAACTGGAACAACGTGTTGTACTGCTTCAACTACTGTAAGAGGCCTCTTCCTCATGGCATGAAGTGTGATAGTAAGAAGCTTTCAATTTATTTATTAACATAATAAAATTAATTTATTCATTTATATATTAATATTAATCAATCACGAATTGCTTTCTAAAATGTAGCTTACGAAATTTGGGAATGTTTTGCAGGATTCTATGTTCTAAGTGTCCTCCTACCAAGTAATTAAGAGTTGAAGATTTGTACTATATATTAGTGCTCCGAGCTATAGTTGTATTCATATATGTTAGAAGCAATTTCTGAAATAAATGAAAGAAATAAGTTGAGGATTTTCTTGAAGTGAATCATCACTAGATATTTATTTGAAAGTCTACGGTTGAGTCATATTACAGTTCCATGTTTGTTCGAAAAAAGACTTAATATGTGTTTTTGAACGAAAATAAAAAATAAACTTAAGAATATCAATTTTAAGATAAAAGTTACTTTTTATACCTCTAGTTGTAAGAAGTTTTACACAATCAACAAATAACAATCACTAATAATTATGAATTTATAAAAGATAATTATGATTAAAGTCAACCTTTTCTAATGATCATATAATTGTGATTGATTAACAATGTACAAAACCTTACACTAATTTTGCATATTAATTGAATTATTTAAGACAATCATTTAACCAAGTGGTCAACACTTACTCAATTAAATGTGTACTCCCTCCGTCCTAAATGATAAGTCCTTTTAGAAAAGAATTATATTAAATTATAAGTCGTTTTACAATAATAATGAAACATTAATATTATTTTGGGATATGTTAACTTGTGTCTTCAAGACGCAAGTTAATGATTCAAATATGGAAATAAATTATTGGAATGTGTGAATTGCATTTAATCTTTAACTTTTTAGTCAATTAAATGCACCAACTTTTATAAAAAATTTCTTCTTTTGGGTTTCTTAACATGTGCCCTAAGGACATAAGTTAACATTACCCTATTATTTTTTCTAAGGAAATACTAACAAGTTTCCTTAGAGCACTTGATAAGAAGTTTAAAATAAAAATTTTGTTTTGAAATTTGTGCATTCAACGCATTGAAACTTCAAAAAGCAACTTTTTTTTACATAAAAGCTATTAATTGTTTCTATTTTTTGAATTCTTAACTAGAGCAAAACTCTTTTTTCTATTATACCTATAACTTCTATTTTTTCTGGGAATAGAAAAATTTTCCCAAAGAAAAGGGTGGGAATAAAGTTTCCATGAAGATGAGTATAAATTCATAAATAATTACCTATTATAATTCATATTTTCATGATTTCCAGGAATATTATAATGTTAAACAAACATCTTTTTTTTTTTTATATACCTTGGAATAAAATTCTCATTTTTATGTTCCAAGGAATGTTATTCCTAGGAATAAATTTGGTAAACTTGAAACAAACACACCCTTAATATCTTTTCTCATAACATTAATAAAGGACAGTTTTGTAAAACAACTTACAATAACGTCATATAATTTGGATCATAGGAGTATTGATATGGGTTCAAACACACTCACAATCATTTCTCAACACTATTGTTGTTAAAAGTTAGAAATTAAAATTATTTTTGACACATTTGTTGGCATCAATTTCACCATTTAAAAAGCTATTTTTTTATAGATAAAAAATCAAAAACTTAAATTCTTCTTTTTTTTGTCAAATAGGGTAGTGACTAAACCAACACACCTAAAGTTAAAGAAAAGATGAATTCATGGTACAAACACGGACCATGTGTATGTGATTGTCCTTGCATCTACCAATTAAGTTGTAATTATAGGAAAAATTCAAATTGTTAAAATCATTGATTAATCAATTTCACAATTTTACTTATGTGAATTATATTCAAAAAATCATTTTAAATAATTTCAGTTATACATGAAAAATTCAAAAATACTATTAAACTTGCTTAATTACAAAAAATCACTTTTTAGGGATGTTTTAAATAACATTTACTACTAAGTAAAAAAAATACAACAATTAATCATCTTGCCTAAAATAGTTTAATAGTCTAATAATTAATTCTATTTTTTTAGGTAAATTAATTCTATTCTTATTACTCTTCTTTTTTGATGGTTTCTTTTTGAGTTTTTCTAATTACACCCTGTATAATCTTGGTTACATCCTAAAATGACAAAATTATCCTTGCATAAAATTTAATTTTCAAAAAGCTTCTTCTTTCTGTCTTGGTTACACCTCAAAATCCATCTTCCGTCTTTCCTTCTTCAAGTTGTGTTCTTCGATCGATTATGTTTTTCTTGTCATGGGTTCCCTAATTCTAAGCTTTTTCTGGGTTCAATTGTGTTTTTCTTGTTTTTGGATTCTAGTGTAATTTAATCTTAAACTCAGTTTAAGTAGGTCATGTAAACTTAGTATAAGTAGGCCATGTAAACTGAGTTTAAGTGTATATCTAAAAGTTCAACCTTATTCAATGATTCTACGTAATCTCAGTTAAGTATGTACATGTAAACTTAGTTGTTAAATGATTCTACGTAATCTCAATTTAAGAATGTACATGTAAACTTAGTTTAAGTAGGTCATGTAAACTAAGTTTAAGTAGGTTATGTAAACTAAGTTTACATGAACCTAGTTAAATTGAATTTAAGTTAACCTCAACATGTAAATTGAAACCATCGTACAATGTAGTTGAACAAGAAGAAATAAAATTGAAAATAACATTCTTGTAAAAGAAGAAGAAATTCACTTACTTATATGCAATCGAGTATAGATGATCATGAACAAAGTAATTCACTTTGTTCCTTGTTAAATTGCATAACATGTGTCTTAGAAAAGAAGATGTCTCTCTTGTTTAACTAAACTTCTTGAAACATGCATAACTGCTCTTTGACTTCAGATGAATCGTATCAAAGAATCTTGAATCGATTCACAAGCTTTTGAAAAATACATGTTGCTCTCTGACTTCATGTGAATCGTATCATATTTGTTTGATACGACTCATCAAACTCTCTGACTTAATCTGAATCGATTCATGATTGAAATGAATCATATTAAACCTCATCCTAGGTATTTTGAATCGATTCAATTCTTGTTTGACACGCATCATTCTTCATCACATTTTCCTCTTTTCTTGTTTTGTCTTATATGGTCTGAATCGATTCGCTCAGTTCATTTTACTCAAAATTTTATACTTCCCCTTCATTACTATATAAACCTTCCTCCTCATAACTCCAAAATTATTGAATCATTTGCAACTATTCTCTCTAGGTCTCAAAAACTCATTGTTCATACATTCTTCAAGATTAAACACTTTTTCTTAGAATCACTTTGTTCTTTGAGTCACATTGATTCTCTAGGGTGCTAGTAGGGATTGTAAGTTGGTTCTCTTAAGAAGATTGATTGGGCTTAATCAAGACTTCAAAGTAAAGTGAATAATCTCAAAGTAAAGTGAATAATCACATTGATTCTCTAACCGTTCTTGAAGTCGAAGGGGATTCGTTTACTGGACGTAGCATCGAAGGCTTGAGTGAAGAGTTCGAAAGGGTGCACGAGTATTCAAGGATTCGAAGATTCAAGGAGCACCAAATTCAAGGGTTACTTGGAGTTTGGGGGAGTGTTTTACATAGGAGTTGAAGAATTAGGTTTTAATTTCAAGGAACTCTTGTAAACACATTGTATTCAACATTTGTTACATAGCGGATGACCTTGGTGAAGGTGTATTTCATCAAGAAGAGTAGAGGTAGCTCTAGCGAGAACAAGAAAGAGCGAACTACTATAAAAATATCGGTGTTATCTCTCTTTCCCTATCCTCTTTACTTTTTACCATTGCATGTGATTAATTGAATAATTGTTAGGATAATTGTTAGTGTTGATCTAAGTTGTTTTTCATTGAAAATAATCTAATTCATTGAATTAGGTTTCATATAATTTGTTTAGATCAACTGATTGCAAAATCTATTCAATTCTTCAATTACACATGTATTGCGCTTTGATTTGATAGCTTAGTAATTTTGTTCATACAGGTTTGATTTGAATTTGTCTATAAGTTTTGTACATTGTTCAAGGATTATTAAAGTTTGATTGTATAATAAAATTTGTATCGTGAATCTCTCAATTCTAAGATTAAATCTTATTGCACATATATTTGTCTTTTTGATTCATTGTTTGTGATTGTTCGAGCACAATTCCAATAGTCGATTTCATTAAAATTGCTTTTTATACTCTAGAAAAACTTTTCAAAAAGCTATTCACCCCTCGCTTGGTAACTAATTATCCATAAAGATTAAGAGCTTACTAGTTCAATAAAAAGATAATTTATCTCTTCATACCTAAGGGTTCTTATAGTCCTATCTCTCAAGACCCTCTGAAGACCCAACCATTTATAGGATACTAGATCCATCAAAGTGAGTCCACAATCTACAAAACTATAGAACCTTCCACACCATATTTTTCCTCAAGCCGCCCTTATCAACACTCCAAGTCATCATTGACCCATTACCCAAAATATCCACCCCACTTGTAACATTCTCAACCGTCCGATCAACCACTCTCTCTCCACCATCGACCACTCTCCTCACTTTCCACCCACGTGGTGGGTCCACACCTCAAATAAAGCAAATCCGAACCTCAGGTTTGGATAACCCGAAGCTAGATTCTGTCTTTTTCCCTTCTTTATCCACTTTCCATTCAACATGTTATATACCATTTTGCTTTGTTTCAACTCATTCATTCACTCTTTGATTGTGATATTTTTAAACAATCATAACATCACTCTGCAAAATACACTTGTAGTAATAGGTAACCATGAAACATCATCATATTATGTTTTTTTTTCTTGTGTTTTTTTCTTCTTCATTAGATTAGATGAGTGATGTTTTTGTTCTATATCTTTGTCCCATTGTTGATCTTTTGAAAAAAAAAGATTTTTTTTTTCAATTTGTATAGCCCATTTGATGGATCCTATTTGTTGTTCAATATCTTCGATCCATTGTTGATCCTTTGAAAAATAATTGTTTTTATGTGGGTGGTACTAAAAAGATTCAATTTTTATCAATTTTGTTAGTTCAACACTTTACCCTAATGGTTTCTTCATGTGTGTGACTTTTTTTTGGGTGATGTTTTTTCGGTGATTAGTTTCTATGCTGTGATTTTTCATTGATTATTTTGCTATGCTGTGATTTTTCATTGATTATTTTTTTTCACTAGGAATTGATATGATGGGTTTGATGATTTTCTTTGTGGTGTATGTATTTTAAAAAAAGGGTAGTACTGTTGTTAGTATAGTAAATCTTGGATGGATCTTTAGTCTTATTAGCTTGATGATGGATGTTAACTGTGTTAATTTGTTTCTAAGAAAATATGAACTGTTTTTGGAGGGGTTGTGTTTGAGATCAAAACTTTTGATCCTAGTTGTGGGATAATGATCTGAATCAAGTGTTATCTTCTCTGGATCTGAAGAAAGTTTAATTTTTTATTAATTTGAAGCAAGTATTTCTAAATACTTAGCATGCTTATTTATTTTTATTTTTTCTATATGTGATTTTATTTAGTATTTGACATGATTCCAAAATTTTGATTGTGTGATAGTAAACTATATTCCATAAGTATCAATTTATTTGTCTTTTTACTCTTTCCTAAAATTTTTAGGTATTTTTCAATATACATATAAAAACAAGAGTTTTATGGATTGTACAACAATCATCAAATCAGATTTTACCTTGCTGTCACCTGCTGTTTTATTTCGTTAAATCTCTTAATAAACGTCTACTTGGCAAAATTTGATTGAATGATTGTTTACACAGTCGGTGCATAGTTTTTAAACTCTAAAAGAAATTTTTTGTTAGAAAAGATAACCTATTACCAATGAAGCAATTTCATTGGTAATAGATTATCTTTATATGATATATGCCTTTGAATGGTATTGCTAAATAGCATCTATAGTTGTGCTAGCCAAATTTGAACAAATTGCTATTGTTTGCGATATCCTATTTAGTATAAAATGTTGGCCAAATAGTGTCACTGAAAATCTGTTTAGTCATACTAGATGAGTATCGCTGATATCCTATTTCCTCAAATTGTTTGCTATTATTCGCAATTTTGTGATCTTCACACATGATTTGAATCACTAAATGAGTGATTTGAATCATAGCAGTTTTAGTATAAAGCACGGTAGCATAGCGTAATTTGAACAAACTGCTATTCTTCAAGATCCACGGTTGACAACACTGTTCTATTCTGCTGACAAATGTAATTGTAAACTGATATACTTTATGAACACTTTGTAGGATTGTGCTTAAGTTATTGGATTTTGCTGACAAGTTCTGATGGCATTGGTAACTGGAAGAAGTTCAGCTCTGAATCCAAATGCACCTCTCTTCATACCTGCTGCATTTCGTCAAGTGGAGGATTTTTCACCTCAATGGTGGGAGCTTGTGAAATCTTCGACATGGTTTCATAACTATTGGTTGAGCCAGCATAAGGAGGAAGATTTTGTCGAAAGTGGCGGAAATGATGCTACAAATGATGATGATATAGAACATTTGCTGTCAGAAACTTTTGATCTTGGCATTGAAGAGGATTTCAACTTTCTAGATAATGAGTTTGAGAAATTGGTGATGTCCGACGAAGCTCAAGAGTGTCCAGTTATGGATGATCCTGTTGAGGAAAAAAAGCCTGTTCATGGTAAGCATTGAATCTAATTTATTGGAAAATTTTGATTCTGTAACTGTTTATATTTGATCATAACAATACTTTACGATAATATATCTGACAATGTAAGTTTGTTTCATGCACAATATGCACAAATCTTTGAAATTAGGAAACAAAATGAAAACATGTGATAGTTTGTTTCCATGTGTAGAAATGGAAAATGAAAATACTTTTTTAAACTAAATAGGTCCTTGAGAGTTGAGATATCCAAAGAAATGCATGTGGTATTACAACATTATATGTTTTGGATTTAATTGATATGCGTCGACCGTGTAATTTGTTTTACACTGTCAATCAATTGTAATCATTGGATCATTAAAAATATTTTACTTTAAGCATATCTAGTTTAAAAATCATACAAAGGGTTATTTGTGATTGGTCGGTAGTGTAAAATGTTTTACACCGACTGTGTATCAAATTGATCTCATACTTTTCTACTAGATTGTAAAAAATAAGCCTCAACCTAAAGTAGAGGCAATTCATATTAAGTGCTTAATTTTTTATATTTGAGTTGTGATGGTGATTGCAATTCTAGTTTATAAAGCAAGCACCAAAAGTTAGAGTAAATGTAATGTGTCAAACCACCAAGGTGTAGCGCAAGTAGTTAGTGCGCACTGTGTGTCGGGGTGTTCTAAACCCTAGAATTTTGAGTTCGATTCTTACTAATCACAAAATATGTAATGTCTCATAATTGATTTCTTTCTTAATCAGGTGTTAACAAGGATGCTGCTGCTCTTATCAAGATCTTGTCACCAAAGGAAAGGGGTATCAAGTCCCCTGTTGGGTCTCCAAAGCACTTTGAGAAGCCAGCACAACATGTTAACCTCAAGTGTGCACCTCAAAGAATTCACCAACCTCGTTAGGAGAAACTTTGAATCTCATAGTGATAACTTGTTTGAACTGCAAGTTTCTGACTAGAGTATGCAAATCTATGTTGAAATAACTTGTGTACATAGAAGAAGGTGTAGTGTCTTTGTATTTTTCTTGTTGATTGTCATGTAGTGTATTTAATGGTAGGTGAGACTTTCAAGTTTGAACGGCTCAAGTCTTGGAATGTTTATGGTTTGATCAACTTTATTTCACTTCATTTTGAAATAAATGAATGGTTATTGTAAGTTACATGGCAGAATAGAGTCCTATGAATTTATTTTTTAGGTGTGTCCTGTTCAGTGTGGTAATTGGATTGTACTTTTCATGTCTTGTAATTTTACATTTGGAAAGAAAATGGTTAAGTAGCTGCTTTTTGCTTATGCAATTGCATCAGTTTAACAACTTTATTTAAACATGGAATAATGTGATGGTTCCATTTTATAAGTTTATCCACCCTTTATCACTACTTATTAAATGGTGAACAGAATAATAACTTTACTTGCTCTCTAAACCAAAAATTAAACAAGTCTCTTATGTAGTAATCTCCCAAGTTTTATCTTATGATACAAGATTTACCATTAAAATTATACTTTATATTGTATGGTTCGTTAGATTCCACTTACAATTTTAATGACATTTGATTTTTTTGCCAGATTTTGGTTAATAAATTGTCTTCAACATAATAAAAAAGATGTCATATCATTTTAATGGAGTGTTTGGTTCCATTTCTTTTCGCCATAGCTGCGCGTTCACAAGGCCTTTTGACTTGATAGAAGCTAACATTTGTTTGCTTAGAAAAAAACACGCGTTCACAGGGCCTTTTGGCTTGATAATGAGAAGCTAGCATTTGTTGCTTCGAAAAAACACGTGTCTGCGAGGCTTCCACCATGGTTCCAAACATAGCTCAAGTCTATTTCAATTTACATATTTAAATTTCACAATGAACTATGTGTACTGTAGGATTTGGAAGAAGAAACTAATTTTATTTTTTTTTTTGAGGAAAAAGAAGAAACTAATTTGTTTTTGGTTTTACATTATCCCCAAACAATTGTTAACTACCCAAAATTGGTGGTTTAGTTTGAATCGGTCGTGAGACAAACAAATTATTTGATTCAAAGATTAAACAGACCCAAATCATTGTTGGAGGTACTCTGATCTAACATTCCTTTCATTTAGGTGGAGGAGAAGGCAGTTATAACAGATCATTCAATTTTCAGAAGACTAAAACATGTGAACACCTTGCTCAGATTTAGATAGTTGATGTGAACATCTGGTGTTATTCAAAATTCAACAAACATTTAAAAGATTGCAAAGTAAACTCCTAGCATTTCTGTCCAAATAAAATTCCCAGAAAAGGAAAGGGTAAATATCCAGGTACTACTACTATTATTTTTCCTATCCCAGGTTTCTGCTCTATTTTTCTTCTCCTTTTGGGTCAATGAGTTCTGTTCTAATGGAATCAAGCAAAGCTACATGAACCCAATTTAACCAAGGAAGTTCATGATCACCAAATGGAGCACCACATTGCAGAGAACAAAATCCGCAAAAGCACGCTCGGGTGCAATATCCTGCATTAGGATGGGAGATCAATTATCTGTAAGAATATAGCAAGTGAAGGAAATGATCCAACACATTATTTCTTCATTTCCTTTCTACTTTGTTCAGTCAAGTTAAAGATATATGAAATATTTATAAAGGTTGAGTTTGAAACTACATAACTTAGTCAGGATAATGAATAAATGAAAGAAAACCTATAAATATTACAGGTTGAGAGTTGCATGAATAATTATAGGTTTTGAATTTGACTCATATAAACCAAGTCAAATATCATGATACACAAGAAAGGAATTTTACCTTGAATTCCTTGTTCTCTTTATTCACTTGGATCCGGAGACAAACTGGTCAAAAATAGAGAATGGTAACATTGATAAGAAAAACAAGAACAAAACTTATGCATATGAACGTAGGTGGAATAAAACTATTGTATTATATCTATACACATGTATCTGAGTGTACTGAAATATATGCGTGTGCATAAATTGCAAAGTTAGCCGCACAGAAAATTTTAAATCAACTTCGCCACTTACCAGCCAAAACTGCAGTTCCTACGCAAGAAAGTACTCCCGACAGGAAGGAGTTGAATGGAAATGTTCCCACCAAAGCCATGTAAACTACCTGGTCATTAATAAAATGGAAAAGAAATATAACTTTCAACAAGAGCAGCGTATTGTCAACAAACAAAGAAAAAGAGCAAGTAACTTCAACATAAACCTATCGGCCAACCTTCACAGATATTAATTTCAGTTACACGATGTATTTTCAAAACATTAGATTTGGGAGTTCATTAAACTAGAACCTGGAAGGGTATTATCAGGCAAAGTATGATTTAAAATCTGGAAGCAATTTCTCAATAATGTCTGGATTCTGGAAGGATATTATCCGAAAGTGAGATTACAAATGTTGCGCTGTTCGGGGTAGTTAGAAAAATGGAAGAGTTCTCTGATATTTACATTCCAGTAAGCTAGCTTCTTTTGGGTTTTTTGTGTTACGCATGTTGATGACGGTGTGCATGTTTCTAGTGCACTGCGGATTTTTGAAGTGATTTATGGACTGCGGCACTTCAACATAATGTCATGATATAGGGAATGAGCTTTCTGTTTGATATATTGATTTCAGTGTCTTAAATTGGGGGCAGAACACTGTTTTCTTCCACCCATTCGTGGATTGAGCATTTTCTAAGCATTGAAACTAGATATAAAAAAGAAAGAAAAGAAAAAACCCAAGTCGGTCTCTGAAATTGTAGGCTGTATAAACCTAGTCCTCCACTTTATCAATATTCTAAAATGACCCCTGGAATTATGAGCTGCTAATTAAGTTCGTATGTATGTCTAGTTATGTTATCAAATGCATCTCTGACGGATTTTATTTTCAAATTCAACTCCTATATTACCAACTTAATGTCATTCTGCAAATACTAACATAAGGACAAATATGATTAACATTTTGTAATTTCAGAGATCATTTTGTAATATCGGTACAATTTCAAGGATTGAATTGGATATTTAAAATCGAAAGACACTATCATATTGGGAGGCATCACAGTCATCAAAGATTGATTCACTAATATTTCAGGTTAACATTATTAAACAAAAGTTATAATTAAGAACAAATCTCTTAGAAATTGAAGCAAGGCTGGGAAGTACCTGGATGAGGGCAGTGAAGACAGCGAACACGACATAATGATCAATGATCTAAAGGAAAAGCCAAAGCAGGGTTAGAAAAAAGTACACAATTTTGGAGAAATAGACATGGGAAGAGAGGAGAAACCTTGAGATTTGTAGGGGTTGCGGAATAAGCAGACCAAAGAGTGCGGATAAGATCTTGTGCATCCTTAGCAGTAGACTTCACCATCGTCTTCAACTCTTCCTTCTACCTACACAGTGAAAAAAGAGAAAGAGGTTCACAAAATATGGCTATAGATGCTGAAATAGAAGATAATCAAGTCACAAAAATTCAGTGCAATAAGCAACATTACTAATTCATGCATCATATCTTAACATTAAAACATGACAAAAAATCACAATATAAAAAGAGATATAAATACATAATAGAACATGCAGCATCAATATAAGAACTCTAGTAAGAGAGAAATATACACTGATATTATCTAAAGTAAAAAGTTTGCAAACCTTGCAAAAGATATTTACAGTCAAATATCATAATCAAACAACACACTTATCTATCTTTTTGAGCAAAGAATTTCAGTTTACAAGGGCATGCAAGATTTTTTTTTTTTAGAAAAAAGGTCCACTATCGCAATCTGGGTCGCGACATCATGATTTTCATGTCTCTACGACCGCAATGTGTAAACACTCTAGGCCACGTCAACTGCATTTGGCCCAGATTTTCCACAATATCAATTACAAATAAGTCCAAGTTTCCCATTAAAAAGACATAGATCTGAAAAATGTTTATAACGAGAGTGACACTTCCAACCTTACAATCTAGTTTTGTAAGAACGAGTTAAGATATAAAAACCCTAACAAATATCAAGGATTGCAACGCGACCATGACGTCAATTTAAAACCTTGATGAAATGGTTTAATCATTTGCCAAAAACAAAATGCAGCTAGAAAGGGTATATATACATAAAAGAGTTGATTTGAAATAATTATCTAATTTTTCAATTTCAGAGATATTGATCTGCAAAAACAATTCGCATCTCAATTCAACTGAAGATACATAAACCATTCATTTGTAAAATGAAGCACGGACACAGACACCGATAAAATTTTGAGACAATGACATAATTCAATGTTATCATGAGAGTCGGTGTCAGACACCAACACATGTCAGACACCAGGACATGACTTCAATCAGAAATGTGATGCAACAACTAAAAAACCATTGAACGCAAATTGAAGAAGCAAGGAAACAATACACATTGAGGTTAGGAAGACGCGATACATTGAAAATGTGAAGACATTCATAGAATAGATAACAGAAAAATATAGAATAAAATTGGATAATTATATGATGAGAAAGCAAGCAAATCAAAATTAAAATCCATGATGCATATGAATGAAATGTAAATTGAAGCATTTGAATTGGATCTGAGTGAAGGCGAGGTTACCTTTGGATTCGATATATTCAGACAACTACTACAGACGTGGATCAGCCGCTGGACTTATTGCAGTGCTTCCTCTAAAGACTAGTTAATTGTACTTGTCTCTGCAGCCCCAATATCGTATTTTCACAACTAGTAATTTTGTTTAATTTTAAATAATCTCACAACTTGTAATTTTAAAATTCTCAGGACATCTCAAATTAGGTGTCTTCGATTATTAAAAAAATGATTAATTTTAATGGTAAAATATATTTAAGTTACTATAATGCCCTTATTAGTTACATAGTTAAAGAAATAGTTAGATAATTGAAATGAAAAAATTAGTGTATGTCAGTGAATATGTCAGTGTATTTCATGCCTTTACAAAATACAATGTTTTTAGTGCTTATAATTTTTTGACATCAAGGATCACCCTTTAAACAATTGTCATACTTCAATCATTTTGCACAAGGAGATCCCCTTAAAAGTCAACATCTTTGCTCGACGTTTATTGCATAACCGGCTTCCAACTACTGACAACTTAATTAGGAGAAGCGTTTTTTCAGCAAAATTTGACTTCCTGCTCGGGTGACTGTGGTTTCCAAGAGGATATTGACCATTTGATTTTAACTTACGACTTTTATGGACATATTTGATATGAAATTTATAATTGGCTAGGTTTTGTTTCAGCTAAGTCGGCTCATGTTCACGATCACATCATTCAATTTTGTTCGTTGGGTGGTTTCTCTAACCACACTTGTTCTGCTTTTTATTTGATCTGGTTCTCTAGTGTTTGGATTGTTTGGCATGACAGGAATGCTATAATCTTTCAACATAAGGGAGATTATATTAATCATCTTATAGATAAAGTTAAGCTCCAGTCTTTTTAGTGGTTGAAGACAAATAATCCTAACTTTGCTTTTAATTATAACATATGGTGATTTAATCCCCTATGTTACCTAGAAGTTCTTGTTTAGTTATAGTTGTTGCTTCAATTTTTAGCATGCCTGGTTTGTGGCTCATATGCTAAGTTTCTTCTTGGTATTTTGATGTAACTTATATTTAATGTTATTAGATTATAAAAAACAATTGATAGTACATTTTAATATATCTTTAAAAGAAAAATACATTATAAATATATCTTATGAAGATCATTATCGTCCATTGTGATTATATCCAATTCAAGGATTAATAATTTGTAGTTTGGTGAATAAAAACCGTTTTAAGAGGTTTTCATTTTAGTAATTTTGAGTCAAAAATAGTTATTCAAAATAGGAAAATGAAAGAAGTAAAACACATATGACTCAAATCACTCAATGATTCATTCTTCTAAGTTCTAACTCTCTTCACTCTCACACAACACAGCAGCAACTCATTGCTGTTGCGTGTGTAAAACCCAATTTACACATTCCATCAACCACCGCCATGCCAATCACCAACCACCACAACCACCTCCACACCCCTCTCCGTCAACCCGCCTCCACCACCTCCTCCTCCTTCACCTCCAAGATCCTCCTCCTCCTTACCCTCCTCCCTGTCTCCCTCGCTACCATTGCTTTCATCCTTCAATGGCGTGGTGGCATCACCGATCCAGCGACCCTTTTGTCTCCTCATGGCGCTCATAATTTCCCTGGCATGGATTCTTCTCCTCTTTCACCTCTTACTCATACTACTCATTCTTCTGATTGTCTTAACCTTGGTCGCTCTTCTTCTCCTTCTTTTCCTTATTACCATAATTGGAAACTTGATTTTGGTGACTCTCTTACTCCAAAGGTTCGTTTTTTAGCTTCTTTGAATTGTGGGGTTTGCTTGTTTTTTGTTGTTTTGTATGATTGTAACTTTCAATCAAAATAGTTGGCTTATAATGGTGATCTATATCATTTTTTGTGTTTTGTATCATTCTGGGTTTGATGATCTGTGTGAACTTGGTTTTTAGTCAATTTTAGTAGTTCTGCTGGATCATAAGTCACGTGATCTCTGTTTTTAAATTGTGATGTAAAAATTTGGTTGTTGATTAGTAATTTAGTATATGAGATGGGTTTAGGTGGTTTGAGCATGTAGACAGAAGATCTGTAGATTATGTAGTAAGGACAGTAGACTAGATGGAGAGTAGTCAAATTACTAGAGGCATAGGAAGACAGAAAAACTAGAAACTATCAAGAAAGAACTAGAGATTAATTTGCTGGATGGAAATATGGTATATGATAGAGCATTATAAGCTATGTCGTCGTTTGATCCATGTAGCCGGCCCCACTTAATGGGATAATGCTTGACTGTTGTTGTATGATTGTAACTTTGATCAAAATAGGTGGCTTCATAATAGGGATTTTAATTTTGGGTTTGATGATCTGTGATGAGCTTGGTTTTTAGTCAATGTTCCTAGTTATGCTGTATCGTTAATCACGTGATCTGTGTTTTTAAATTGGGCTGATGTAGAAATTTTGTTGCTGATTAGTTATGAGGATAATGAAGGGTGTTTCTAAAAATATTGTTTGTTTGTGTTGTTGTTCTTGTGTTTTAGGGTATTTTGGTTAGCAAAATATCTTCTATTTTTTTAATTATTTCCTAACTTTATAGAAATTTTTATTTAAGATTTAGTACTAGATGGGTTAGACTGTGAGTAGTTTATGTTATTACTAGTAAATTATTTTGGCTAGTTCTGATATTTGAGGCCATGTGATCTGTGTTTATGAATGGGGTTGATGTAGCAGTTTTGTTAGTGAAGTTTATGAGGATAATGAACGTTGTTTCTGAAAGTATTGTATGTTTTGCATTGTTTTCGAGTAATTCGATTAGTGAAGGGTTATTTATTTATTTATTTTTTAATGATATTTTCTAATTTTATAGTAGTTTTTGTTTAAGATTTAGTCCTGGCTGAGTTGAGCTTTGACTAAATTATGTTATTAGTACTGGAGTGAGTTCATGATCTATGTTTTATTGATTTTCCATGATCTGTGTTTGATGTGTTCTGAAAATTGAGTTAATTTTGAGATATTTTTGTTGAAGATTGTTTCTAGGAGTTTTTTAGTGTTCTTTGATTTAAGCTATTTTATACACGGAAAGCCGTTTCCCGCGCTTTATTTTTTTGTAGATTTATTTCATCTTTATAGATTTTATCAAGTGTCTGTCACTTTTGGATATCAATTTAATCCATATTTTCTTCTTGATGAGCAGATCTGTGTCACAAGTAGTACATCTGCAGGGCTTGAGCAGATTCTTCCCTGGATGTTTTATCATAAAGTCATTGGAGTAACAAACTTTTTTCTCTTTGTGGAGGGGAAGGCTGCTACTCCTGAAGTATCAAAGGTCTTGGAATCAATTCCTGTAAGTAGACACAAACTCAGAATGCATTGGTTCTACAGTAGCGAAAATTGTTTTTGATTGAATTAATTTTAGTTAAAAACGAGTTTAAGGTATACAAAGTAATGGTTTATGTTTTGATATGTTAAGGTGAAAATGAGTTGAACAATAAATTTCAGTGTTCTATTCATATTAGTATTAGGATTCAATTATGTTGATTCATTTCACGTTCCTTCTTTCTCTTCCCTAATGCTATTATTCTAATTTGGTTTATGTTATTTAACTATTCATTTCAGGTTCCTTCTTTCTCTTCCCTAATGCTATTATTCTAATTTGGTTTATGTTATTTAACTATTCATTTCACGTTCCTTCTTTCTCTTCCCTAATGCTATTATTCTAATTTGGTTTATGTTATTTAACTAGGGTGTAAAGGTTATATATAGAACAAGTCAGCTGGAAGAACAACAAGCTAAGAGGTTAATCATTTTTACCATTTTATTATTGAAACTCATCCTTTTGAATTGATTTTGCAATTTTCAATTGGTTATAGTGTTCTCCCGAGTTTCCCAATTTGAATTTAGATATGCTTTCATGATAATAGTTTGACATTTTTGTGTGTCCAGGATAACTCTGTTAGTAAACATCAATTGACTAAAATTATCCCTACATTCGGTACCTACATCCTACATATAGAAAACTAACTGCTAACTAGGTACTACCTTATTACTAACAACTGATATCTCTAATACCCTCCTGCAAGCTGGAAGGTGTTCACAGCACTTCCAGCTTGGGATGCGCAATAGAAAACATATCAAATAAAAAAAAAAATCAACGACAAATGCCAGGATATGTCAGTTGCAACGACAATCCAAGGGCAACTATCAATGCTTAATCACAATAAGGAAGATACACAAATCATCAATGCCAATAAGGGAAATTTTTTTAACCATTAAGTAGAAGCCACAGCTCAAGGCTTAAACCCCTTAGCAAAAACTACAATGCTCAAACACTATTAAGGCTACTATGCTCATTGCCATAAAATTTTATTTCTTTTCCTTGTCATTGTTATACTTTTTATATGACATGGTAATATTCTTGCATTCTCCTGTCTTCAGGATACATGTATGTATTTTTATTCTAATTCTAATTCCTTAGTTTCTACGAGTGGGATTTTTTATACTGAACATATAAGTTGTTGGTTGCATCAGCCGTATTTGGAATGAGACATGGCTGGCAAGTTTCTTTTACAAACCATGCAATTATGAACTTTTTGTAAAGCAATCCCTCAATATGGAGATGGCTATTGTTATGGCAAGGGTATGGCAAATTGTTTAATTGCGCAAATTCTCATTTTATTATATTATTATTGTTTTCTGCGCAATTTGGTTGATGAACGCAGTGTCTGCATGTTGTAACATCAGGATTCTGGTATGGACTGGATTCTTCATCTCGATACAGATGAATTAATACACCCAGCTGGTGCCCGGGAGTATTCTTTAAGGCAGTTGCTTCTTGATGTTCCAGGAAATGTTGATATGGTCATATTTCCTAACTATGTGAGTAGACTCTGCAAGTTCTTCATAATTGCATGATTTTCATTTACAAGTCATGGAACTGGAAGAGAAATGGCTATATTGTTAGCTTCACTTCTGTAACTAATTCTATCAGTCTTCTTTTTCTAGGAGAGCAGTGTTGAGCGAGATGATATCAAAGAACCATTTAGTGAGGTAAGTCTTGAAAGCTTTACAGAGTCTTTGCTAAAAGTGTGCAACTTATTTACTGAGAACATGAAATGAAGTAAAAAACGAACCGGCTTATCATATAATTATACGAGACTCGTTAGTTATACGAATGTAGATATTTTGAAGATGCTATTCCTTTTCTTCAACCAAGTATGCTGATAATATTAAAATTTTTTTTTATTTATCATTTGATTTTAGCTTTTACTGATTTTTTTTTTTTGTTAAAGCATAAGTTTATAGAATTACAAAATAAATGTTGACTTTTGGAACTCTATATATTAGTTTCTTGACGGTAAAGTTCTAAATCTCTTATCTATATGGTACTAGTTTTGTGCTTTAGTTGTGGTATATGTCATTGGGTTTAGAGTTTTAGATTTATCACATGAACTGGTGCATCAGGTCACTTTAGAGTGGACAAGTTCATGAAGGTTGAGATGTTGTGATGGCAAGCATTTCTTGTTGGGTTGAGCATCATATGAGTTTTTTAGCTTACTTAGCTGAATAGGATAGAGAACTGTTTTGAAGTGATTTGAAATTAAAATTGTTAACAAAAGAAGACAGATGCAAGCGCAAGGACTTACAGTTAATAATAATTGATGGTGCATTACTAGCAATGAAACACTACAGATACTCCATGTCATGTAGGCTCTAATACCAAGAAATCAAGAAATTAAATGCACTTGACTACCTTCCTTAATAAGTGTGAGAGTAGGTTTTTTGCTTTTAATTAAATCCGGTTTTATATACCGTAAATCAATTATTGGATTTTTGGTCAGCACATTGCAAACGTAAACCTGGTGCTGGGGCCTTGGAGGCTAGCACAACATTACTTAGCCAAAATTGTAAGAGACCATAATAACCCTCCTTGTCTCTTCACCTAACAGCCAAAGTTTTTGGGATAGTTTGTACATGACACTGTATTAAAGCCTTTATGATGAAGTTATCCAGAGTTTGATTCTTTTTGCCCCATTCTTGGATTAAAGAAAGTTGAATTTTAGATTAAGGTTGGCGGGCCTGTGCGCATAGTCCATATTTTAAATCCAAAGGTCTACTGCTTGATGGGATTGTTTAAGATATGATATAAAAACTATTCACATGTCTTCACCTATTGATTTAGTCTTTGGGATACTGTTGATGACACACTTATACCAACTGTGTGCCATTAAAAGAGCATTAGGTTTTGTATGACTTTATAAGCATTGACAGGTATTTTATATGCTAGGATGAGTATATCAATGGTCTTTGTTTCTTGGTTGCCTCTGTTAAACAAGGTTTCTATTTGGGGAGTTGAAAAACTAGTGGACATCTCATAATGATTCTAAATGTCATTTGATTGAGGGATATACGTTTAGTAGTCCCAGCTAAGAGAAAAAACTGTAGTAGTCAAAACTGATGCTATGATGGACACTTCTGGCACTCTTATACTTTGATTGTTTACCAGAATGAAAAGGGATTAGATTGAACTTCTGACATGAAAGGAATTGTAAATTAATAAATTTGTAACTGACATGAAAGGAATTGTAAATTAATAAATTTGTAAACTTACTTTCATTCGTTTACATTTGTTGATTTCTTAAAACTTTTCTCTGCCCCTTTGGCTCGTCCTTTGAAATTAGTTGGGTGTAATTGTTTTATTATTTGTGTATGTTTTGTGTTTTTGGCTGAATTGGGAGGATATTTCTGTGGTTCTGGTTTGAAGTTTGCATGTTTTGTTATTTACAATTCTACGTCCCTCTTTCTTTTCTGATCCGTCTAAGCAGGTAACGATGTTCAAGAAGAATTATGATCATCTTCCAAAGGATACATACTTTGGCATGTACAAAGATTCTGTGCGCGGCAATCCAAACTATTTCCTGACTTATGGAAACGGAAAATCAGTTGCACGGGTACAAGATCACCTTCGGCCTAATGGTGCACACAGATGGCATAATTATATGAAAACCCCAAAGTATAATACATCATCAGTATATAAAGCATTTTTATGTATGATATTTTAAATAGTATTGTGATAATTCTTCTGAATTATGCCAGTGAAATCAAATTGGAAGAGGCTGCTGTTTTACATTACACATACGCCAAATTCTCAGATTTAACTTCTAGACGTGATCGTTGTGGTTGCAAACCTACAAAAGAAGATGTCAAAAGATGCTTCATGTTGGAATTTGACAGATCTGTAAGTTTAAGTTTTTCTTTCTTTCTTATTCTGCTACCTTCTCTCCAATTCAGTTTTTCATTTGGATTGCATATCAGAAAACCGGATCTATTCAGCTGGTGTATTATTATTTTACTATAAGGTTTAGGTATTTTTTAGTAAATTTTCTTAGAATTTCTTTTATTTAGAGTGAAGAGTGCAATACTTGCGTGATGTTGGGAGCCTCATATACTAAGCTATCCTTTCTCTATTTTCTGGTGTGAGAATGAAGTGTTAACCTACGAAACACTTATTTAGACACCACACATGACAATGACACTGACACGTAGACACCCGTAATAATTTAAAAACAAAAGCAATTTAATGTAATCACATGTGTTGGTGTCGTGACACGTGTCATAGGACACAACTTCAATCTGAAGTTTCGGTGTTACATAGGTGTTAAGTGTTAACTATATATTTCAAAATATTTGTTGTCAGTAATCACTCATTGATGATAACTGATAAGTATACCCTTTCGATTCTAGGCATTCATTATTTATTTCATTTATGCTAAGTAGACTTTATCAATTTCAGGCATTCATCATTGCTTCAACTGCAACTGAAGAAGAAATGTTGAAGTGGTATGCCAGCTTCAATTCCTATTCATTTATGATCTCTTCCTATTCGATTTCTTAACCATTATGTTATTAATCTTCCTGAAACATGTGATATTTGCTTCTTGTTGTAGGTATAATGAGCATGTTGTGTGGGGTGATAAAGAGGTGAAGATTAAACTGTTGAGGAAAGGAATATTGACTCGCATATATACTCCCATGGTAAGTGATAAGTTATTAGGGAAGAGAATAAAGAAAACCAAGGTCGCTAATTTGTAAACTGAAAATATTACATATATGATGCATTGCGATTCAAAACTCTATTGATGCTCATAATGGTACGGACACAAACAAGATACTAACACCCTTCATGGAGTAAAAGTTGTCCCAACTCCCAACGACTCAGCTTGTTAGAGTAGTGTTGTTAAATAGAGGTTATAGCACTATAACATAGTGGAATTTAAATAAAGCACTAGCACATAATGTTGTCAAATAGTTGGGATAACGGCACTATAACACTGTTGTGTCAACAAATTGCTATTCTCTGCGATCGGTGATTGAAAAAACTGTTAGGGATAGATCCAATTGGAAGATTTACTCTCTAGAAAATTTATCCATTTCTACATATTTTACTTATTTTTTCGTAGCTTCAATCTCATTTTTCAATGAATTTGTCTACAGGTCATAATACAAAGTTTGAGGGAATCTGGAGTATTCAGTTCTGTCATTGCATCAGCCCCATCACTTTCCAAAGAAAAGTTTTTGCATTCAATTGACAGTAGCAATTCAACAAGAGCTGTTGCCTCTTTATCTCTCCCATCTAGAAAGGTTGGAAGAACCAAAGAATCACAAGCAACTGCAAGGAAGGTTTTGGATCTTGAATCTTCTGTATTTCAAGAATTGGCTGTACCGCCGCAGTCTCCGCCAGGAGTAGTAGAAGATAGTAACCTCATTTCACATTCATGATCAGTTTCAAGACCACCTTTTCTTCTTCTTTCATAGGTTGATATGCCATATCTTGTTTTTGTCATTTTTTCTGTATAGAATGCTACTAATGTGAATTCTATTTTATGTAATTTTCACAATATGAAGATATTCAACAAACAAACATGATATGCTATATTAGTGAGTGTAAATTAATAGTTGCTTCATGTAATAAAACACAATTTTTTCTTAGGCATAAAAGGACTAATTGTTACTATAATATAATTTTTCTACAAGTACATACGAAAAATTTGGGAAGTGAAAATAATAATTGAGATTTGCCAATGTAGGTTGATACAATTTTTAAGGAATCAACTTAGATCCTACAAAGACCTCAGTTTTAATTTGGCTTCTGAGAATGTTGGTAGGTGATTTGGCTCCTATATGAGATTCTCATTGATAGGTAATATATAAATATTTTTATAAACGCTCTTTGAAGTTTAGCTAGTTTTAGTTTCCAACTCTTCAAAAAGTTTCTTCATTAAAAAAAGAGAATTGATTATATAATTGTTTTTATGACATTTATCTCACTAAAAAACTAAAACACCTAGTTTTGCATGCAATGAGTGGGGATGGAGATGAACATATAAGCTGCGAAAGTAACATGACCGAATTTGTTAATCTAGCTAAATGTTAGATACATTTTTTTTAGGATAATCTTAGATTTGATTTAATCCATCAAATATTGTATTTTAGTTAATAGTTTAATCTTTGAATATCTTTCCTTAATTAATTTAGTTATTTGATATATTTTTCGTTACTTAGTAATTTAGTTTGGTCTACAAAATTATCTAAAAAAAAAGTTGCACAAAAAATGGTAATTTTGTCTCTCCCTCGCATTTTTATAAACATTTTAAAATCATGGGTGCTAGAAACACCCTTAAAATAAAAATAAAAATTCAAAATAGCTTATAAGAATGTTTTTTTTTTTTTGGCTAACTTCTAAGAGTGTTTTTTGTTTTTGTTTGTTTTTTATTTTATGAAAATGCATATTTTTTTTAACATTTTACATGAAAAATAATCTAGACACTCAAACACTCATTCTATATCTTTATAGAGAAAAAGAAATAGAAAAAAAATGATGTGATATGTATGTTTATGATATGATAGAAAAAGAGATAAAGAATCAATAAAAGTTGGTTCAGTGGTAAAAAATTCGCTTGTGAACCTTTGTGCCTTCACCCCAACAAACAATAACAAGTTCCAATTTTAGCCTTTTTATTGTCTGATTTCACCCCACAAAATATTTGTAAACCGGAATACTTATGAAATGATTTCCAGAAATTGTGACATAAATGCATTTCTAAAACTCATATGAGAAACCTTCTTATTCTTCTCTTTTCCATTCTCTTTCATCTCCAATAACCAACAATTTATGTATTCATTACTAAAAAATTCGGTTTTCTATCGACCGATGTGATTGGGAATAACAATATGTAAGAGAAAAAATGAAGAACAGAAAGCCAATTGGGGTGTTAAAAAAGAAGATGAACACGTTGAGTTGAGGGGTCGTATGAACCTAACCCATTTTTAATTGAAAACTAAAATTAAAGGTCCAATTTTTAATTGAAAACCTAACCCCTCTGTCCTTCTATATCCAGAATTATCCAATTTTGCCATGAACCGAGCTTTCCTAGGTTGAAAAAAAATATAGAAGATTGAATTAAAAAAAATAAATTGATCAAGTATGAGATCTGCGGGATTGAGGGGACATACTCACTTGAATTTTTATGTTATCCATTTGGTAGGTATCTCAATTTTAATTTTTTTATTTTGTAGGGGTGGGAGTCATATGATAAAAAGAGGGTAAAATTGGAATTTTTGATGGTTTGTAGGGGTGAATGTATATATGTTGAGGTATATGGTAAAATTTCCACAATATGAATACTATTTTTTATTTTCTTGAAACCCAACTCATCTAATTTCATTTATTTATTTTTTTATAAGAAAAAATCGGTTAGATTTTAGTTACATGTTTGACACATTTAGACCAGAAATAACGGTTTATTCCCAAAGTGATAACACTACAACAACAACAGTAACATTAAAAAAACCAAAACAATTCATCATCCACACTATTCAAATAGATTACACTGTAATCCATCCATGGCGACGTTATTTCCACTCTTTAATTCAATTTCTCATTCCTTCACATTCCCTTCCTTGAGGGCCCCACCTTCACGAAACTCTCCGTCTCTTCTCCTCACCGGCTGCCGGAGACCGAGAACCGCGACGGTGGTTACACGTGCTGGCGCAAGTACAAGTAGCTACGCTTTCGCGATTGCGCTTCCTCTTTCTCTCCTCGGTGTAACTATTTTCACTGCTCTTCGGATTGGTGAGAAACTCGACCAAGATTTCTACGAAGAGGTAATGCCACAAACGAAAATTTGCTTCTAAAGTTGGGTTTTTCTCAGTAATGTGATTCTTTACTTGTGTTGGTTGTTAAATATTTTGAAATGTTGTCGTTTGTTTTTTGTGTCTTCCATGTGTTTGATGAAATTCCTCAACTGAGTCTTGTGCAATTGTATAATTGGACTCACTTATCTATACAAGTAATGTTGCATCTGATTGAATGAGCATGGTAGGTAGTGATTTTTTTGTATTTTTTCAAAATTAAAAGTAAGCAAATGTACACTGTTTTGTTTTGCAGGGAAAATAATTGATTTTGAGTTGAATATAAGGTGGTTTATGTTTCAGTACATTTGAGCAAAAGTGAGTTGAAAAATAAATTTTAGTGTAAAAAAAATTATGTTTAGACTCAAAAGCTAAAAATCCTATCTTCAATTTAGAATCAATTATGGAGGCAAAATCAATTTTACTCCTTTGGAGGCAAACATAGACTAAAAGTAGTTTGAAGGCAAAGTGACGTATGTTTGGATGCATTCATGTATGTAAAAGTGAGTTGAATTATAAATTTGAGTGTAAAAAATAGTTCTAGTGTCAAAAATTCCAATTTCTAACTTTAGAATCAACTATGGAGGCAAAATTTATTCTACCCAAGAGCAACCAAACATGTCAAAATCAATTTTATATCCTAGATTTGAAGTTTGCGAATAAGTTCTCTTTTGTAGAGTTGCTTAGTGGATTTTTCTTTTCCAAATACTGTAATTTAGATTTCCGTATGCCAAATTAAGCCTTTTGAGTTGGTTGATCTTCCCTTTGGCATGCGCCTTTGTCTGTTAACACTTGTTAAATTGACAAACCATATATCTATCTAGGAGTCTCTGAAGTGCCATGGTGCATGACTTAGAATATGTTTAACATATATGCTCAGAAATATAGGACAAAAACGTGTTTACCTTAGACTCAATTAAAGTTGATATGTGCAAAAAATAAAGACATTCCTTAAAGAAATTTCTAACATGACCTGTGCAACTTTAGCTATGTGATGTCTACATTAAGAAATTTTTCAGATTGTAGAGATGTTATGTGTTTAGCATCATATCTTTACATCTTTGAAAATAAATCTTTGGAGTCTAGAGTTAAGAAGATAGTTGATGGTTTTTCATCATAACTTGAGAGATGGTTGAAAATTTCTCTTACGTTTTGGTAAACAGAGAATTATTTGATTGTGCCTTTAATCCATGCACATGTCTGATCAGTTACCTCAATGAATATTTAATATACCTGCATTTACACTCATATGAGCCGAAACAGTTGACTCACTAATATCTTGTAATATGTGCAAGTGTATGCGATTATAATTACCAGCTCAATAAGGAATATCTAATCTTCATGTGCCTCTATTTGCAAATTTCTAATTTTTAATCTTCATGTGACTCTTAACTAACCTCTTTTGGAAATATTTGTCGGTTGTTTTTTGTTTTCCCTGTTTTTGTGACATGTTTTTTTTAATACCAGATGGCGAAGAACGAAGCTATCATGGAAATTGACGAAGAGGAAGAAGAGGATAATGATGATGATGATGTGGAAACTTATTCACAAGAAGAACAAGAACCTGTCCTTCCACGTGGCCGCAACAGGCCTAAAAGGGAAGCTTAAATTTGAGGTGATCTTCACTAAACTTGCAAATGAGTAGGGAGGAATAAGGGAGGTGTTTATCTATAGGCTCTAAGTTTCTCTTAGTCCATGTTCCATTGGTTATCTGCTATCATTCTCTCTGCTTAAGCAACAATCATGTAATATGATCTGATATGTAAGCTTATAAAGGGTTTATAATGTAAGGAATAATTTATTTCTCCAATGTAGATAAAAAATTACTATGTATTCAGAGAATTACCAATTAAATTCTTAAATGAAAAGGTGAATGCAGTGATGTACTATATTTTCATAATTTTCCTACGAACATGTAAAAATGGAATTTTATAGTACTCTTGATTTTAACAACTCCTGTGGAGCTACCCTACAAGTGTTCCCTACTTTCAAAATCTTTCGTTATATGAAACTTTGAACGGTCAAATAACCTTATGTCAATTGTTATTTGTTTAAAAAATCTTTCAGGAATGCATTTCATCGTCTAAAACAAATAGATACCAAATAATTTTGTTGATGTTTTTGTCTGGTTTTTCCGCTTTTACTCCTGAATTTTCTGTGTACTCTAATCTGCCTCTCCTTTTCTATTCGGTCTTTCCTCGTTAAAATCTATATCTTTGCTTCTGAGCTTGTTGGTGCTCCTTCATCACCATTGAATCCTGGAATTTTCCATTAGTTTCCCTTTCTTTTCACTGCTCCATAATACCAGCTGGCGCCTAGGTTTCTGGGTGATTCCTCAACACCTTTGATCATGGATCCATCAAAATACTCAGCTCTTGTCATTGCACCTAACTTGAACAACAATTCCTCTACTAATGCTAGCAATCTGCAGCACCCCAATCCCTCACAGAGTTGTATGATCATACCTCCAAAAATCTTGATTCCGGATAGGTATCAGCAAGGTTCTCTTCATGGACATGCTATACCTACAAGTGAAAATAACCAAGGAAATCAACAGAAATAGCCATGTTTTTTCATCTATTCTGAGAATATTATCCATGATGGTGGCAAAATTGTTACTGATAAACCTATTCAAGTAAATTCGATTCAAACGAGTTTAACTAATATTTGGGGGATACCAGCTGGTTTACAAATCCAAGAAATTGATGCAAGATTCCTCCAATTCTTCATGGATAACCAAGTTGATCAAGAAAGAATTCTGCTGGGAAATCCTATTGACCCTAACCTAACTACTACTTTTAGAGATACCGTAAACATTTACAATCTTACTGCTCTTGGTTATCATGGTGATATGTATACCTAAGGTAATAATCAACATGATCATCATCACATAAAATCTAGGTTGGATAGACTTCTAGCCACTAGTGGTTGGTTGGATTTCCACCTTTCCTAATTACTCAAATACTTATATTCTTTAGATATACCTCGAATCCTTGTCCTCTTTTATCAGAATTGTCTACTAACATATTATGCAGGAATAGACATTTCCAAGGTATATTTTTTGAGCAAGTTTGACTAAGAGATGTTACATAATACATACATCTCAATTGTTCAAAATACATGTACTCGTAGTACTGAGACTATTGACACGAGACTTTATCTCACTTTGAGTAACCTTCACTCTTGGCATCAACAGAGATTTGGTGTTATTCCAAAAAATATGTTGGCGTTAACAGAGATTTGGTGTTTTTCCAAAAAAATATGTTAGTGATAGATTAGTAAGATTAATTTTGATAAGTGAACCTCACTAGTGACTTCCACTAATCCTCCACTGGCGTCCTCTCTCTAAAAAAATAAATTGGAGGTAGATAAATGAAGTGAATCCGGAATAGTTAATATGTTGGGTAATGAGTATAAGTAGATACAAAATTAATTGGTCTAATTTGTAAAAAAAAATAAAAATTAATTGGTCTAATAAAATTATACTTATTATTTTTTATCAAAAGAGGATAAAGTTCAAGAAAAAAAATGCTATGGAACTAAAGAAACACTCTTAGGGTGTGTTTGGATGGAGGGTTTAAGAGGGGAGGATTTCCTTTTCATTTTTAAATTACGTACATTATGAAATGTTTTTTTTTTAAAAAAGTTAACCTATTAATATGATAAATGATCATATAATACGTCAATCTAACTTAATTTATTTTAGAAAAACATGTTATATAGTCTGTAATTTAAAAAAGAAAAGCAATCTCTCCCCTCCCCTTCACTTATAAACTCTCAATCCAAACACACCCTTGGAGTATATAAATCTCAAGATTATCATCAAATTGGAGACTCGAAAGGTCACTAGGGTGTTTTTAGATCCTCTTTTAAATAACCATACTTTTTTTTTTGGTAGATAGACGAAATTGCAAATCCATTATAAACTCACACACACACAAGTGGAGGTACCGGGGTTCGAACCCCGGTCATGACATCCTAACAATTTCGGCATTTTGTTAGTTAAGTTAGGACTTATGAATAAAATAACCATCTCTATTTCCATGGATAAAAAGAAAACACGTGGCAAGATAATATATCAATACACAACTTTATTCTTTAATATTTTTACTTATTTATAACAAAAAATTATAAAAATTTAATATTTTAAAAACATTTATTAATATAAATCGAACCATTTGATATATTAACATTTTTTTTGAGTGGTTATATATTAACATTTTTATTATATATTAACTAAAAAATATGATGAAAATAAATTACTATGTAATTTGCTCAAAAATAAAAAAATGTAATAACATCCAAACCTCCATTGATAGACTATTAGAAAGTTAAATTTCATTCATTATGGTAGCTAAAAGCTAATAATGCCATGTTTGTGTACAACTCTCATAGATGATGCTCGGACCCTTTATTATGTTGGATATCGATTAACCTTGTTCTTGTAATTACTTTATATGACCGACTGTTTTAAGGATGGCCATTCAGTACATCTTGTACTAGGGTGGTTCCACCGCCTTTCTTAATATATTCAATTTTTATGTCTTAAGAAAAAAATTACTATGTAATAAAAATGACATATTGTTAATGTATTTAGAAAAAGATCCCCCCCTACAATCTCCCTCTAAAACAATAAACTACACTCTCCGTGTTGAGTTGCAGAAGCTGATTCCTGTTGTCTCGTGGAAGTGCCGCTCGTCAGCTCGTTCGCTTGTCTCGGTATGTTCATTCAGCTTTCTCTATCGTATTTCCTTCACAACCTCTTCAAAGCTCTTTGAAGTTTAGGTGATATGATGCTTTATTAAGTTTTTAAACTTCATATTTTATTTATTTTCTTGTTGTGATATTCTTCTCCAATTTCATTTTCTGCATTTTTTGTTCGCTTATGAATTTGGAACATAAGGTGTTTGTTGATTTGTCTGAGTCAAATCTATTTGTTTTTTTGTCCAATATCATCCACCAATAGAATTCAAGTTGTGTTTCGAATCAATGGAACTTGAGACTGGTAATTGCGGGAGAAATAAATATGTATTATGAGAATATGCTAGCTGTTTCTACAATTGTTGGTTTGTTTTTATATGTTAATAATATAATGTAAAACTGTCATGAATTGGGTATTATGTAAGCCATGTATATACATGTAGTGCATGGTTGTTGTTTCTATAGTAATGCATAAAAGGAGTTTTGATTTTTCTCAATCAAACAAAAAGGAACCTCCCATTATAAAAGCAGCACGCACAAGCTTAGGAACAATACATAAAAGCTTATTTATTTGCATAAGCTCAAAAATAAGCCAATACAAACGAGCCCTAGATTAACAGTCGTCCGACTAGTGACCCGAGGTCATAATTGGGTCGATCACCAATCTGAGTTTTAATGCACTGCTTAAATCTTAAAAAATGTGTGGTTTTGATGTGATGCTATGAGTGAGGTTGTCATCGCTGCACCGTTTATTCTTTCACAGTAACTTGCTTTTCATTTCTACTAGTTTTAATTGATGACAAGAAATTCAAATTTTTCTCAAGTTCAATTCAAAAAGGGATAAAAAAAAAAATTCCCCATTTCTCTATCTTAAATAGTATGTGCAGAAAATTCAATTGATTTGTATTTCACATTGACATTCCATATTGAACAGGTTTCATGAAATGGAAATGGAGCCGCTGCTAATCAATTTATGAGCTGCTGCACCCAGTCTGCTTTGTAGGTCAGCAGTCATTATTATGGTTTGAGGATGCATCGGATCAGAGCATACATTCCATACATTTCCAACAATCTTCAGTTTTGTTTTGTCATCAGTAACTACCCCACCCAACAGCTTCATACACTTAACATTCTTAATTTCTCATCACCAAAATATCAACACCAATTTGCTCAGCCTTGAGGTTTGCCTAACCCTGTTGAGTCTCAAAGCCCTACTCACCTAAACTTTTATTGGACCAGAAAAACAATATTAACATCAATTGCCACCAACAAAACACAATAAAATGCCTCCTCAAACACCAACCACACCAAACAAATTCTACTTCTTCTACGGTCACCGCAAACCCTCTCAAAACCGTCCAACCGTACGTGGAGGCCTCTTTTCCAATCGCCAAACTCTCACTCCTCCCAAACCTAAACCCACCAAACCAACCCAAAGTTTCCAAATCCAAAAGTGGGACCCACACTTCCTCTCCCAATCAAACCCCCCACCACCATCTCCATCCCCAGAAGCCACATTCTCCGCCTCCCTCCGTCTCTCCCCGATCGCCCGTTTCATCCTCGACGCCTTCCGCAAAAACAATAACAACTGGGGCCCACCCGTTGTAACTGAGCTCAACAAACTCCGCAGGGTTACTCCCACCCTAGTCGCCGAGGTTCTTAAGGTTCAAACTAACCCTGCTCTAGCTTTCAAGTTTTTCCATTGGGTAGAGAAACAAAAAGGGTATCACCATAATTTCGCCTCTTACAATGCCTTCACTTATTGTCTTAACCGTGCCAACCATTTCCGTGCAGCCGATCAGCTCCCTGAGCTGATGGATGCTCAGGGAAAGCCTCCGTCGGAGAAGCAGTTCGAGATATTAATTCGGATGCATTCCGATGCTGGTAGAGGTCTTAGGGTTTATCATGTTTATGATAAGATGAGGAATAAATTTGGTGTGAAACCTAGGGTGTTTTTGTATAATAGGATTATGGATGCTTTGGTTAAGACTGGGCATTTGGATTTGGCGTTGTCGGTTTATAATGATTTTAGGGAAGATGGATTGGTTGAAGAGAGTGTTACTTTTATGATTTTGATAAAGGGATTGTGTAAAGGTGGGAAAATTGATGAGATGTTAGAGGTTTTGGGAAGGATGAGGGAGAAATTGTGTAAGCCGGATGTGTTTGCGTATACCGCGTTGGTTCGGATTATGGTTAAAGAGGGAAATTTGGATGGTTGTTTGAGGGTTTGGAAGGAAATGAAGAGAGATAGAGTCGAGCCGGATGTCATGGCATATGGTACTATCATTGGTGGTTTGGCGAAAGGGGGAAGGGTTTTGGAGGGTTATGAGTTGTTCAAGGAGATGAAGAGTAAGGGTCATTTGATAGATAGAGCGATATATGGATCGTTGGTTGAGTCGTTTGTGGCAGGGAATAAGGTTGGTTTGGCTTTTGATTTGTTGAAGGATTTGGTGAGCTCGGGATACCGGGCTGATTTGGGGATATATAATAACCTTATTGAAGGTTTGTGCAATTTGAATAAGGTTGAGAAGGCTTACAAGCTTTTCCAAGTCACTATTCAGGAGGGTCTTGAGCCGGACTTCTTGTCTGTAAAACCGTTATTGTTGGCCTATGCCGAAGCAAAACGAATGGAAGAATTTTTTAAGTTGCTCGAGAAGATGAAGAAGCTGGGATTTCCAGTTATTGATGACCTCTCAAAATTCTTCTCCCATCTGGTTGAGAAGAAAGGACCAGAAATGTCACTAGAGATATTTACACACTTGAAAGAAAAAAGTTATGTTAGTGTTGAAATTTACAATATTCTTATGGAATCTCTTCACTTGAGTGGTGAGGTGGAAAAAGCGTTATCACTCTTTGATGAAATAAAGGGCTCAGACTTGGAGCCCGACTCATCCACATATAATATAGCAATTATTTGCCTTGTTGATCGCGGTGAAATTAAGGAGGCATGTGAATGTCATAATAAGATAATTGAGATGTCTTCCATTCCTTCTGTGGCTGCTTATAATTGCCTTGCTAAAGGTCTTTGCAACATTGGAGAGATTGACGAAGCCATGCTGCTTGTTAGAGATTGCTTAGGCAATGTTACGAGTGGACCTATGGAGTTTAAGTACTGTCTTACCATTATTCGCATGTGCAAGTCAAATGATGCAGAAAAGGTGATTGATGTATTGAATGAGATGATGCAAGAAGGTTGCTCTTTAGACAATGTTGTATGTTCTGCAATCATCTCTGGCATGTGCAAGTATGGAACAATTGAAGAGGCTCGAAAGGTTTTCTCAATTTTGAGGGAGCGTAAATTGTTGACAGAATCTGACACAATTGTGTACGACGAATTACTAATTGATCACATGAAGAAAAAGACAGCAGATTTGGTAATATCGGGATTGAAGTTCTTTGGTCTAGAATCTAAACTGAAGTCAAAGGGTTGTAAATTGTTACCAGATTGAAAACTGGTGTCGAGACCGATTAATTTCTTTGTGAACATGTATAATCATGCTGCCAGAAACGCATCTGGGAGATGTCAACATTGGTTCTATTTATTTCTCGAGCATCTCCATCGGTATCCAATATGTTCAACTCATGGCTGCGTACACTTAACATATTACAAAGAATTAGACACTAGTTGCTGGACATTGTTGCATACTTTATACCATTGTACTGTTGCCCTACGAAGGTAACTTATCGGATCTGGATTGCATGGATGTACCATGTAACCGACCATGTCATTCAACATCAATCATAGCATAAGCTCATACTTGCTTCGTTGAGGTATTTGTAATTCTGAGTATCATTTTCTCGTGTTGTCTACACAAGTTTATTGTGAAATGAAAAGTGAAATACAAAACTTTTTCTTCATATCTTTTATCTGATAGTGAAGTATACTATGGAAAGTATTGATGTGATATTAACATTTAAGAAAAATCTTTTTGGTCACACTTAATCCACCTTCCTCCATCCTCTCAGTAGATCTTAGGAGCCCAATAAAAAACTTTTTAGCTACCTTTTAACGTTAGAGAATTAGGCTCACACTTTTTTCCATTTTTTTTTTGAAGGATGGAAAGTTTTAATTACTAAATGTTACCTTGTTTTCATGTTTTTCATGCTTTCAAAGTTTTGCATATCTGGCAATGAGAACAACTTTTATTATTTTCTATACAAACTTGAAAACAGGAAACAGTGGAAACAATGTGACAAAAAATGCCTTTTGAAATCAAACAGACCCTTATCTTGTTCTATAGGTTCTTTTCAGGGCATTTCTATGTGGATTATTTGGTATGCTACTGTTCTTTAGCTTTTCCTGCATCCGTATTTTTCGGGCACCTATAGTATGCAATGGTATGAGGTGATTAATTACTAGCCTTTATGATTCAGATTATCTATTTGTTTTCATTGTTTACTATGGAGTTTCCTTTGTGATTCAGATTATGGTTTTCAACTATCTGGCCAATATAGACTAGAAAAGTAAAGGTAGAAAATGACCATGGAATTCAGTGTCCCAGGTTGATATTTATTTTAGCTACATATTGTACAAATATATAATTGAACAGGCCAAACACGCCATAACTCAAACAGTGACTAGAACACTTTTTTGTTGGATTTACATTCAAAGCTAGAGATGAAAATTAATTAACAATGGACTCATCATGGCATAACCTGTTTATTTTTGGCCTGCTCTGACATGATTTATTTAATAAATAAGTTAAGGGGTCATGCTAACAAGTGCCCTTAAGAAGACAGAAAAGGAAATAATTGATGAGTTTGATAGAACAAAAGTCAATTAGTTTCTAGCATTGTTTATAACTATGCTAATAGTAAATGTGTTTTTGCTTAAACTTTAGTCGAATAGTTTCTTCTACAAAAAATGGATATTGCACCAAAACTATAGTAATAGATATTGCAATTTGTTGTAGCAAATGGAGAGGATCTCAACTCTTCTATTTTACACACAAGCTTCTCAATATATCCCTTGATAGCAGTCTACTTGATGTATAAGAGGATTATAGATTATAGATTCCTAGCTTGTTTAAGCATACTCCTATATGTGATGATAAATTATGGGGTATGCATTTTGTTCTTTATCATTTCTTATGTAAATAGCCGAGAAAAAAATGCGAGTTCATTGTGATCTGGTTAAAATAATATTTGATTGCTTGTTCGTTTTTGGAGCCACATCCTCTCTGGTTAAAATCCTCTCTGACGGTGATAAGATTATACTCGTTGATGTTGTTTGTTTTTGAAATCCTCTCTGATGTTCATGGTGATCTGATCATACTTGCTGTTGCAGTTTGTTTTTGAAGCCATGTATGAATTTTATGTATTAGATTTAGATTAGTGGCAGAACATTATTTGAGGTAGCAGCTAGGATTTGTGTTAGAGTATGAGAGACAAAGATGTTGTTAGAGAATGAAAAATGAATAAAAGGGTATGAAGAAAAGAATGGAGGAATTGGATTGAGCTGTAGAGGGAAAGTGGTAGCAGAGACAGAGAGCAAAGATAATTATGGTTTGTGCAGTTGATAACATTGAAATGAACCTAACTGAAGTATAGGATAATAAAAGAATCAGTAGTTTGGAGCTAGTACTGGTAATAATGATGGAACTGAAACGAAAAAGGGGGTTACTGTGAAGGACTATTTGGCTGAGTAACTAAGGCCTAGTGAAGAAGACAAGGCACTTTCTAAGGTGATTTCATATATAAAATAGGGTTTTTCTATCATGTGCAAATTTGCACATGTTAAGAAGTTTAAAGTAGTAACTTTGACTTGGAACTTGTGTTTTTTATATTAAATATGTAACTTTTAATCAATAATTGTGGGTTTTCAATGAAAAGATACTACTTTTAGTTACCTTAACATGTGCAATATCGCACATGTTAGACAAACCCTATAAAATATTGGACAAAACATTCATATATAAATCATGAGAAATGCTAGCAACACACATTCTAACACACTTTCCAACGCACTCTCTTTGATTGTTAAAATTCACATTGGACCCACCAAATTTATATGGGATCCACATGATTTAGTGGGACCCATGTGAATTTTAGCTAATCAAAGAGAGTGTGTTGGAAAGTGTGTGTTAGAATGTGTGTTAGCATTTCTCATAAATCATTATTGATCGGCAAATCATAATCAAGACCTCCACGCTAGTTGGAAGAAAATTACTTGACTTTGGCATTGATCTTGCATCAAGTGTTGCTTAGGAATCAGTTGTTGTCAGAAATTGCAGGTGATAACAGTGGTAGGACAGCCTGTGAATAGTTGAACCAAAGCCCTGAAATTTGTTGTATTGGCATTAAAAAGGATATGCATACACTGATCATGGTTTGAATGTGTTGCTCTTTGGGGGTAAAGTGGCCATTTTGGCTTGAGAATATGCCATCTGATTTCATGGTTGGACTTCTTGACACAACTTGCATCTGGAGAATCCTTCCTTGCTAATGTCCATTCAAGTTTGTTGATGATGATGATAATAGAATTGCATAGACTGATCATCATGATCCATAGTAGCAATACCATTCATGATTTCAAGTTTCAACAAATAGTAATGAAGATCAATGATGATGTCACTCTTATATAAAATTAAAAGTGTCATTTTTTGAAAGCAAGAAAACACAAGCTCTGTTTGTATCTATGTGAAAAGAATGAGTTTTGGTGGCTTTAACTTGCTTCTTTGCCTTCAGACATCACGCTGCTCCTAACTTAATCCTAAAAAACTGTGGTTCTTAGTTTGCCCATTTTCTGCTTTTTCCCATTTTCTTTATTTTGGTTACTTCTTTGTGTGTGTGCGTGTTTTTTTTATAATTTTTTTATGGGTTGTTTTTATTGATGTCGCTGTTCCATATGGTTCCTTGAAGGTGATTCCTTTTGTTTTGCTTTTATGTTAGGTTTTCTTTTTTTCTTCGTTTTTGATTTTTTTATGAAGTAATTGTTGAAATGGTCCTTGATTTGTTACGCCTTATCTCAAATCCTTGATCAAATGCAATTATAAGATCCGCGTAATGAACATAGCAGAATCTAAGCTTTGTCCTCATCTTCAATGTTCAACTAAATGTTCATCAAGTCATCTAATATCTTGTTAAATTATGTCAATTGCTCTGTGATAGGTTTAGACTATACCATCCTAAATAAGTAGAGTTGTTGTTTCAAAAACAATTTATGAGTCAAATGTTTTGTCGTATATAATAACTCCAACTTTGCCCACATTGACGCCGTGGTAGCATTCCTTGGGACATCCCTCGAAACCGTATCTACGAGGCATAACAGAACAACACTCTTTGCCTTGTCTGTCATCTCGAGCTTCCTTGCTTTTGTCAACTCAGCTGACATCACAACTTCACCCTTCATGCCTCTGTACACTTCTGTTATGTCAAAGTCATTTGCATCTTTTCCTTCAACAAGCCAAAATAATTGTTTGCAGTGAACTTTTCGATGTCCCAATTTGAACCCATGATGCCCACTTTACCAAATTACTCATTTTTCCCACAATGGGCATCAATTGTTGTGAATTCGAAAATCAAATCACACAAATAAACTTAGGCGTATGTGACAAATTTCAATGGAAAATAAAATTAAAGTAGCCTCAATCAACAATAACAACAACATACCTAGTAACTAAGCAAATAAAATCCACAAGCATGGCCAAAACATAAAGATAAAAGAGTAGAAAAATAATACCAATATTGTTTACTCAGTTTAACTCAAGATGACTTATGTATGGGGGAGAGATAGCAAATCTCCAATACACTATATAATGTGTGATAGAAAAATGTTACAAGAAATTAGATCCACTAGCTCACAATGAAGAAACCCCAATTTCTATCCATCACAATGAAAAAACTCCAATTTCCATTTTTCAAGTCAATCAAACCCACGTGGAGATCTTAAGAGAAAACAAGAGAGAAAACATATAGGCCTTTTTAGGTTTGGGTTGTTTTTAGTGTGGTGATGTTCCGTATATATGCGGCATCGTATTGTATTTTTCTTCCCTACCGCGGGTTAATGCGCCTTGCATATACCTGACGTGAATAATATTTTGCCTTTTCAAAAAAAAAAAGAGAGAAAATTTTTGATCATTCTTCTAACGAGATCTCACCATCTAAGATATTTATAAAATGTTTTCCAACCCAGCAATCTCAACCCTTAACATCTAAGTTTTTTGAAAAATTCTTTCATTAGATGGAAAAATTAACCAACAAACAAGTCAAACAACACTTATGAAAAACCGCCTCCCGATTTACACAAATCGTGCCGCAATTTATAGTATAACTTACCTTTGGGATAGGCATGAAGATCGTGCAACGATCCATCATCATTGGAGTCAACACTACAGTTTTAGTAATAAGTTTGGAACTGAATCTAACGTAATTACCTTAAATTCTTTCCACTTAAGTTCTCTCTTATAACATTTTGCTTTTGTATAGGTGATAAAGTTCAAATTATATTTTTTAACAAATTAAAATATCGTTAAGATATTTTTCCTTCAAATATATGATCATCTAACCATATTTTGATAAATTAATATTTCTGAAAATATGAATACTAATAACACTCTCTTTTAAACCTTATTTCTGTCCTCGTGAGCTTAACTCAGTTGGTATAGACAATGGATGATATATGCAAGGTCTGGGGTTCAAATCCCGGCCACCACAAAAAAAAGAACATTCTTTCTAACATTTGCTTTTTTATTAGATGAAATCATTAAATGTTCCACCACTTTACGTGTGTTTCATTTCAGAAGCGTAAATCCACATTGATTTCAACTAATAAGAGAATGAATGTTATAGAAAGTTTTCAAAAAAGAGCATTGCTAGTACTACTCTTTACGATACCAAATAAACACCCTATGAAATGGTAAAAAGAAAGGCCATCATCAAAATTTATTTGCTCAATTATTATGAATAATTAATTATACATGATAAGCTGAATTGAATTTATTGAATGTTTAGGAAAAACAATTTTACAGAATGATATACACAATTGAACTATTCATATATATACAATTGAACTAATCATCTATCATGACCGAACTAGCTGTTGAATATTCATTGGGTGTATGATGTTTGGATTAGAAGAATTGTATGAATCTATTGCCCCGATTTGGTTTGCAGCCTGTGTGGGATGAAATCCATCCCAAAACTTGTACTCTTTTCTATTCTGGCATGGAGTTCGATTAAGAGTACAAAATATATTCAATGATAATGGACAACAAGCTTCATTCAAAAATTTAAAACCTGAAATAAAAAGATCATTGTGAGACTAATTATATATTAGAACTCAAATAAGAAAAATAGAGTTAAATGCAAATTTAAAAAGGGTCTCGATAATAGAAATTGTACACTGAAAATACAATATTTTAACTTTTAAAAAGTTGAATGCACAATTTTTAAGATGAATATTTCTATGTTAAACTCCTTAATATATTTCTTTAGAGTGTGTTTGGATGATATAATTGAGAAATTTTAAAGAATTTAAAATTCTAGGCAATTTAAATGATTCAATTAAATTACTTTCATTTCTCAATACTTTTGTTTGGATGGAGTAATAAAAAATTTCATTGTCATAATTTTTGAGTAAATTTTATAAATTTTAATTTTTTTGAGCAAAATTTAAAATTGAAATTAGGGGTCAATTTGTAAATTTCAAAAATTTTAAAAGTTGAGGGTCAACTTACAATTTTTTTGAAATTTATTGGGATCAAATTGAAAATTTTGTGGACCAAAATGCAAAATTTAAAAAATGATAACAATGAAGAATTTTGAAATTCTTAACTTTTAGGTGTCATTTGAAATTCTCTAAATATAATTTGAACAAAATACTTCATAAACTTCCATCATTTTGAGAATTCTTCAAATTATTATCCAAACAATAGAATTCACCTTAAAGTATTTGAATTATCTCAAAACATTGCATTTCCTCAAAACAATAGAACTATGGCACATGTTAGCATTTTTAAAAAAAATATAAAATAAATAATTTTTTTTTAACAAAGCCAAGTGAAATGCAAATTTCACCTTTTGAACTGTCAAAGGTGTCTGCTGTACTGTTTCTAAAGACGAATTTAGAATCCCTGAATTGATTATTGAATTGATCCACTAGAGATTTAAGTTTGCTAGAAAAAATTAATGCAGCAGCATTCTGCTCTTCAATACATGCTCCATTAGTAGCAAGGGCATATGGAGTGCAACCTATAGGACCTGCCCCAACTAGCACCATTTTTCTTGCACCAATATCATGCAATTTCTGTCCAATAAATCATTTACATATTATTATTAAAATAAAAAATTAAAGGTTTAATTGTATGTTTGGTCCTTTATGTCTATTTTTAGTTTTAAGTTGATCCCTTATGCTTTTAAAAGTTTTAGGTTGGCCCCTTATATTTTAAAAGTTTCTATCTAATCAAAAACATTACTCACACTGGAATAAGTTAGTTCATTCCGTCACTTAGAGATCTTGGTTGAGAATATAGTCGTTGAAATTTGCCTTATTTACAAATTTTAAAATATTTTTCTAATTTTTTTGCTTTATTAAACTCAATATTTTGTGACGGAAGAGACTAACTTATTCCAACATGAGTAACATTTTAGACCAGCTTAAAACCTTTAAAACAAAAAGGACCAACTTAAAACTTTTAAAACAAAATGAAATAACTTGAAACCTAAAATAAACCTAAATGACCAAACATTTAATTAAGCTAAAATTAAATCATGATATATACTACAAGTCTCCGTTCCTTTTTAGTTGTCATTTTTATAGAAATTTTAATTCCCACTTGTTGTTTTCAAAGTTTAATATTATAACATTAATAACTGTTTTGTTAATAATATACGGAAAATACAAATTGAACAATTTCATAAAAAAATAACAACTTATTAATTGTTATTTATAAATAGACAATTTCTACGATACAATTAAAAATTCGACATGTACATTGATATTTAAATTAATAGCTATTTTTTTCATTTTTAAATAAATTATTTTCTATCATTTTAAACAATAACAACTAATATTATTTACCAAAAGTATTAATGAAACAAAATTTATTTTTTTTAAACTTTATTACTCAAAATAATGAACATTGATTTTTTTAGGATAAAATGTAAGAAATTTAGTATGATTCTTATAAATAATTAAATGATATTTTTAAAAATATAGAAGTCAACAAATATCTCTTTATTTTATAAAATAATCGTTAATTTATTGATTTTAGAAAAAGTGTAATACAGGTCGAATTTGTACCGTAGAAGCTCCCTTAATTTCCTAATAGTTTCATCAAATTAATACATTTAGGGTTTTATAATTCAAGTTATAATTGCCTCAACAAAACATTAAGTTATAATTATTAACTAATGTCTGTTATTTTTTTTGAAGGATTTTCTTTTATTTTCTTCATGTGAAACATAAATTAATACCTGTATAGATTTAGATAACTCATCAATAAGAACACCAGCATACTGCTCCGGATTATAACTGCGACTTGTTGAGTATAACTTAGGAAGGAAGTAATTATCTATATAATCGTTGCTGCCTATATTTACATAATACAAACATTTATTTAGATATTGTGAAGCTTGTAGAACACCTCCAAGCTTGATAGCAATTCGAGCAATTATCAGTTCATGACGTCGTAACTGTGTTCCCAAGCCAATATTATCCCCCTGCATTGCGTTGATATAATATTTGAGAAGAGTATTCATATTATTTTATGTCATATGTTCAACATGACCAATTAAATTTATAGGTGAACAGTGTGATTCAACATCACATATTAATATGTCATTAGACCGGATATCAAGTTTAAAAACAATGACCAATTGATTTTTGGTGTTTTGTTTTTGTCAAAAAAATTATACCTCAAATCAATTGGTCACCTAAAAGAATATTAAACATGTATAAAATAAGGATGAGTTTATTCAATTTAATTTTTACCGTATGTTTGCCTGTTTCGTGGCGAATTCCAGCTGAGCCAGATGCATAGTTAACACCTTTCAATATATCCCAGCCAGCAAGGCTTGCAAAGGGTGGGATGAAATCTAATCCCAAAAGTTGACCTGTAAATTAATGGTCAAACATTAGTTTGAGTTGAACAAGAAGTTTTATTAGATTCAAAAATTGAACCTGAGAATATTTTAAGACCTTATATTACGGATACACTATAAAACACGAACTTCAGACACATTGCAGACACTGACACATCGATACCGATTATAATTTAAAATAATTACATAATTAAATGTGTTTGTGTCCAGACAAATGCATGTTTCACACCGGAATACGCACAATCTGAATAGTGCATGTGCTTCATAGGGTCTATTGCTTTTCATTTTGTTATTTTATAAAGTAAGACGTATTTTAAAAGAAATCCTACGATTATGAATTGGAAAAATGGTGCGAACATTACCAATTATGTCAATTGATGTTAATCCATTAGTAAACCTTCCCGTTGGACCTGTCGGAAAATCGATACCATATGGTTTGTAACTAACTCTTGCAGTTGTAACAAGATCATTGTTGTTTCCGCTATCAGATAAAGAGTCACCAAAAACAAAAAGACAAGGCACTTGAGGTGCTCCATTTACACATTGTTGCATGTAGCTTGTCCCCAAGATAAGAAGAGACAGAATCAACAAGGTTTTAGTCTCCATAGACAAAGCTTTTCTTTTTTGAAAATATGTGTAGAAAAGCTATCTATTATTAATAAAGGATATGTGATACTATGAATCCAAAAGGAAAAAAAAGAGGATACGTGATCTGTATGAAATATGTGATCAGATTAGAGGATATGATTTTATAATTTATTTATATACACATATCGATTTTTTTTTTGTTCTGAAAACAACACTTATCGAATTTTTGTTTTGTTTTGATAATATGATCTGCTTTGTATAAAAATTTAATACGAGTAGAGACACTAATATGTCGCCATGTTTTGAAAGGTCATCCGTACGCATGCATGCATATAGAGATATTTACGAGTGAAAGTTGATTTTGGCCCCACAAAAAATTCACTTAATTTAGTTATTGTAGAAAACAAAGGTGTAAGTTTTTTAAGACAAAAACTAAAATCTGTAAATAATTTTAGAATGTACGATTCACTTTGGTTTTAAAGATTTTTTTTTATCCATTTGTGTCATTTAAATTACAAATGTTGGATATTTTAGTCCCTTATATTTAGACATAATGAAATTCGTGTGACCCAACACATCCTAAAAAAAGCTAGTTTGGCAAAAGGATATGAGAGGCAAAGTTAAGAAATAAGAAATGCACTAAAAAATATGGACTATGATAGGCTTGCGAGCTATTTATAGGCGATTTGCAAGATTTCATGTTATAATCGAGTGTTCGCAAAAACCCTAACTTCTCTAATTTTTAAAATTACTGGTTGCTCATACTTCTAATCGAATGAATGGACAAAGATAATCAAATAATTGAAGAAAATGAGTTGAGAGAGAGAGAGAGGATTTAATGTGTAGAGAGAGGACACAAAAATGAGATTGAAATTGGAATTGGGAATGGATTGCGTGTTGTTAATATGTTCTTCTTTTATTTCTATTTCTTTCCTTTTATTTCTACATTCTTTTATTTATTCTAGTAATTTTTTTTACTTATTTTGTAACTTTTTTTTGACCGGATTTATTTTATACTCCCTCCATCCCTTTTTATAGGAATAGTTTACAAAAATTGCAGTATTAAAAAAAATGTTTGAATTACTACCCCTGTCCCTAATTACTGGACCCTTTTGAAAAAATAACGGGAATTAAGAAAGTGGATATTGGTATTAAAGTTGTTTGTATTCACTATTGTTTTTACAATTTTATCCTTAAGAGAGAGTTAATTTATGTTTTCCATATGCTATTTATTGCTGATTGAAGAAAAAGATGTATAATAAATAGGGGCATGTATGTAAAGAAATAATTAATGTAGTTGGAAATAGCAAATGGATCTTATAAAAAGGAACAAAAAAAATTCTCAAAAGGGTATTATAATTAGGGACAGAGGTAGTAATAAATTTGTCATACATGTATGTTACTATTACCAAACTACCATTTGTCTATAGATACATATAATTTTTTTTTTTGTGACAAAAGATATATAATGTTAACTTTTCATATTTCATGGTAGGGTTTTTCTAACCTACACAACATTGCATAGGATAAGATGCAATAAATGTACCATTTTTTCAACATAAACTATTATATTAAATATTCTTTTCTTGAAAAATGATTCTTTTTCTCTATCATATTAATTATTCTATTTTTTTTATAACTTTATACTACAATAAAAATTACTTCTAATAACAAATGCAAGGAAAATTATCCATTGATTGAATACAACAACATTTTTTTAGATAAGGGTATCTCCAATTTTCTTCGCAATTTTCCTAATGATAAAAAAATAAGCGTTATGACTAAGCATTGATTTTCCGGGAGTAAGGAAAAGAGTAGTGTTATTTGAACAATCAAATGAGACAACTTATGCGACAACTTCATTTTTCTCTCTTTTCATTGGTAAAAAACAATGGAGAGAGAAAAAAGAAGAGAGAGAATAAGAGGATAATGTGAGTATAAGAGTCATAGGGTTGGGAATAGGCCAGGCCGGCCTACAGGGGCCTACGGCCTGGCTTGTTTAAGCCTGGCCTGTTTATGAAAAAGGTTAGGCTTAGGCTTTTGAAAAAGCCTATTTAAGTAAATAGGCCAGGCTTAGGCTATCAAAAAAGCCTACGAAGCCTGATAGGCCGGCCTATTCATGCATATTATTAAAATTTATTTTTTATTTATATTAAAATATAATTTATATTAAACATAAAAATCAAGAAAAAAACACAAATAATAGACTTTTTAAATAGGCTTTGAGGCCTTATAGT
>Ga0228710_1000342_pt1 | contig 54493 bp, 32 predicted proteins | sample MedpolnodulmetaG_FD_177995 | JGI IMG/M metagenome (GOLD analysis project Ga0228710, IMG submission 177995) | Root nodule microbial communities from Medicago polymorpha collected in Santa Monica, California, United States - pink nodules | ecosystem: Host-associated > Plants > Roots > Nodule... | reverse complement strand
CACTACCCAAGGTGATTACAATGTTTATCCCAACCCTAGAGACCCTCCTTACAAAGATACTCAACCCTCAAGTTCCCCCCTTTGTGAACCCTAGGCCTCTAGCTTCAGCTCTACTTCAAAAATGCTGCAGAACCCACTTAAATACTAGTCACTGCAGTCCAAAAATCGCGTCACGGTTATATACAATCGCGGCACGATTTTTCCTGAACAGTCGTTGTGACCAGTCCCTTTCAAGTGAAACTTGGTGAGGAAGTAGTTGAATCGCGTCACGATTTCCCAAATCGTGTCACGATTTTTCATCTCAAAGACCACACTCATTGGCTATCCAATCGTGTCACGGTGCCTGAAATCGTGACACGATTTTAGGTTTTCCTGCAATCTCAATTTGAAGCCAATATACAACAATGTGGTTGTTCAAATATTCAGAAATTAGAAAATATAGTGAAGATGGAAATCCTTGATAACTCTAATTGTAGAAAATATTGTTGATGTGTTAAATGTGAGTTAAAAGTCTCATATTGTATTAAAAAAGCATATGTTGAGTAACATAGAAGATCCATGCACCTAATGTCTTAAAATTTTGAGTAAAGATATAATGTCCAATCACATGTTTGATGTTCTTAGTCCAATGTTACGATTTACACTAATGCTTTTGGTCGGGGTAGAAGTTACCACATAGTCATCAACATTCATAGCAAGAGCATATCACAGCTTCCTTCGCAATTCTCTCCTTTCTAAGATAACTAGATTGAGACGCACAAACATAAAAATGTTTAATTGATTAATTGTTTAAGGATTTATTGTTTAATTGATTTTGACAAATAATAATTTCGTCATTAATCTTTTCTTCATATCATTTTAGTTCGTTTGTATAAGAATTTTTAAACATCAAGTATAAAATTCATTATTAAAACAGTTAAGCACTATAGATTTAAATATTAAAAGTTCATATCGAAATAAAACCATAGATTGAGATTTTAAAAATTCATATGCAAATTGATTAAAAAGAAAAAAATAACCTGAAAAGAAGATAAATGACGAAAACTTATATGAAATTAAGTTAGTTAGGGCTCTAATATGAAATTAAGTTAAGGTATCACAATAGCACTTTGTCAATGATTGTTTTGTCTCATTTAAAATAATTGTCTTTTTAATATTGGTGAGTGAATTTAATGTCTCACAATTTTTGAGGATATACTAAGAAAAACATTCAAAATATTATAAGAAATAAGTTTAGATTTTGAATAAAATAATTCGTTGAGACGTTGAGTAATGACAATATATGCGTATGAATGTAGAACTCATTTGTTTATTGTTTGTATTCAGTTGACCAGGTTCTGAATTTTTGTGTAAGAGTTCAATTCTCGTTAAATAGATTAACAAGTTATTGGATCTATGAGATTAAACTCTATTTTAAATTTTAACATAACATTTTAGAGAAAAAGTAAAACAAAAGAAAACAAGCACTTCTTCACGCTAATCATAAAAAAGTAAAACAGTGGAAGATAAAATCACATGACATATATGAACAAGCCTAACAGTTCTAAAACCCAACACAAGACCACCACTCTTGGTCAACTTAATCAATCAACCTCTTTGTGCAAGTGCAATAAAATTAACGAGACAAAAAAGTCACTAATAAATTAACAGCTTTAGCATCTTTGGTGACCAAAAGAGAAAATTGAGGCAAATATTATCAGTCCATGACATTGATCTTCGCAAACGGCACAAATGAAGACAATGTAGCAGTATGCCCATTTTCATGCATCTCCAGTCTTGCATCTCAAATGAAAAGGATCCTCCCCTAATCATGTTGCTTCACCGAGTCGACAGCAAAAGAAATGCTTGTGTTTCTTTTTTTGAGCCAGCCTAGACAACGATAGGTATTTGATTAGCACAAACCATGAAACCCTGCCAAGTAATTTCAGGGAAATTATTATCAGAAACTAAAAGACACACTTCATGTGATTTTGATATATCACAAAATGTCATTAATGATTTAAAGCCATTACAAAGTGTTGGTGATTAAAAGTTAAGAAAAACATAATAGAATAATATACCCATTGTGATTCTAGTACTAAATTAACAGCAAAAAACAGAACAATGTCAGGAGAGGGGAGGGTAAAAATTAGGACATGTATGAGAAAATTACTTCCCTCTACCTTTAGAAAACAGGTTTGATGGTTATTTAGTGATTCGCATTTTACATAGTTAAAGAATAGAACACAGAGACCTCCTATCAATCAAGTAAGTGCAAGGAGGAGCCAGCCAAATAAGGGAATAAAATAGGGAAGTTATGCAACTGATAGTTGTTAGTTAGGAGGGTAGTTAGTGGGAGTAATCTTATAAATGAAAAATACTATAATTGGTGGATACTATAACTTACATATGACATCATGGAAGGAAGAATAATTATTTTTTTCAAAATAGAATTTTAATCGGGAGGTTGCAGGTTTCTCGGGCAGCCTGTAAAGTGTATTCATTTAAATTCGATGAAGTTCCATACTAGCAAAGAGGGAAATTCCCTACATGAACATTGTTTCTTGATATTACCTGGTTCTAGTTCTATCATAAAATCTCATTTTGACTCTCCTAAAGTGAGTAAAATGTAAAGTGACAAAATCAATTATTTCAACAAATTTATGATTTGTTATGATGAATTTGTTAATCAATGGTTGATAAATAGTCACACACTTCAGAAATGTGAATCCGCAAGTCTATATCATTGTTTTGCTATACCCACTAGTTAAAGTTTCTATTTCTGTTCAAAGTTTTATCGAAGAATAAGTAAAAGATAAACCTCAAAAGAATTCCTCACTAAGCGGTGCACAACATTACGGAAATCCAGCAATTTCGGAAAATCTTCAGTATCTCAGTATTTTCAAGATGAATGAATAGTTTGCAATTGAAAGAAGCTCCAAAGTTACATAAGATGAATTCTTCATATTTTCATGGACCAAAACAGAAGTTTTACTGGTCAACATTCAAACAATGAGTCTTTGCAAGCTAAAACAACAATTTAAAATTTTACCTTAAACTAAACTGCAAATGAGAAAGCCTGATTAAGTGAAGAAAAAAATCGCAAGTTTAAAATTATATTTTGGACCATATAAAAGACAAAGTATGATGGTGAATTGAAACTAGCGAAAAAGTTTAAATTAGTCAAGCAAATAGCAAAAGAAGTTTAAATTAGTCAAGCAAATATATGCAATAATTAATGAAGAACCAAGGAAATTAGGGGACCAACAAAAACAGTAAGTTATAAAGTGTTTCAAGGTTTACAAATATTGGAAGTCATTTACTTTTGAAGAAATTAGCAGTTGTTTGAAGAGGATATGAGTACCTTTCCAATGAAGATTACTTCAAAATTATTTCTGGTATGTGTGCTATTTTGGTCAAAACTTCACTTGTTTGTGTCTCACATTCTTCAATTACAATGGGGCAACCGATGATTTCCAAGGTCTGTAAGTTGGTAAGACGATACATTCTTTTAGGCAGAGATGCCAAATTTATGCAATCATACATCGAGAGATGTGTAAGCAATGAGAGGCGGCAAATCCAATCTGGCAAAGCCTCTAGGTCTTCACAATTATGAAAGGCGAGTCTTTGTAGGGAAGGAAGGCAGTCGTAGCTGTCCTTAAAACAAACACTGATATCTTGAAATATTTCACAAGTAAACCAACTGATTTGAAGATTCCGGAGAGAAGTAAAATTTCGCATCCAATCCTTGGGGATTTTTTTCAAATCCAAACCCATTCCATCAATGTGCAAGGATTTGAGTATGGAAAGAGGACGGGAGTCATTCAGACATGTTGATGCTACCATGTTTAGCGTTGCTTCGAACGTCTCCACGCTACTATCAAACAATTCCAATCTGCTCTCAAGGCTTGGAAAGGTAGGCATTTCAGTCAACAACGGACATCCTATGATTGATAATTGAGAAAGACAAGGAAAGGGAGGCAGGGAGAGATGACATGAAGAGTTGGGATGATTGAAATCATCTAACATGCTCGACCATCCCTTAAACTTTCCACAAAACCAAAAAGTGAGGCTCTCCAAAGCAGGAAAGAATGTTGAAGGAGAAGCCTCTTCATAATATATGCACTCTAGTTCTTCAAGGTAACTTATATGAAGTGACTTAAGGAACGGGTGACGTTCCAACGACGGGAGATACCGGAAACGTCCACATAAAAACAAAGAGATTTCAACAAGATTTGAGAGTGCAAAAAGCCAGTTGGAAAAAAGCATACCCTCGTACTGCCGTGGGAGAGAATACTGGTTTGAATAACCCATACCTTTGAACTGCTGCATGCTCAATTTTCCAAATCCAGCAGGATTCTTATCTTCTAAGGCTTCCCAATCAGAGATGTGAAGGTGTCTCAAATTTCTTAATTTTGAGATATCCATTGTAGAAAACTCAACTTTTTCATTCGGCGTCATTATCAGTGTTTGTAACAAAAAAATATTGCTTATGGATTTGAAAAGACTCCCCAATCCCCTACAGCATGATAAGTTCAGATATCTTAAATGTTTGAGTTTTCCAATTGACCCAGACAACTTGCTTAAAGGTGGATATGACAGCTTCAAGGCACGCAAGTATTTGAACTTTGAAATAACAAACAGCTCATCCCAATTTAGTTCTTCCTCCTCGTCGGAGGACAGCAAAATTAAAGTTCGTAGCCTGCTTTTATCTAATGTGTCCAACAAGTGGACTGCATTTGGTTCCAATGAAACGTGCATGGGACTTGCTACAAGACTTGTTCCCTCACTATCCAAGTAACAACAATCGCCGTCGGCTACGCAAGTTGCGAAATCATGCACTAAATCAGGCATTTTGAAACTATGAACATCACCATTGTCATCCATTTTTGCGTCTTGGAAAATTGACTTCTTCAATAAAGTCATCACAAATTGGTTGCCGGTGTTTTCCATGAAATCATGTTCACCAGATAATTCGAGATAACCTTGTGCCATCCACAATTGAATCAACTCATCCTTCTCTATTTGCCAATCCTTGGGATATAAAGAGCAGTAAGCAACACATTGTTGCAATTGAGGCGATAAATTTTTGTAACTCAATTTCAACATTCGCATTGTGATTCTGCCATATTTGACATGATCTAAATTTGACAAGTCATCTATAATATGATACCATTGTTTTTCTTCAGTTTTACCCTGTAATATGCCTCCCAGTATTCCAATTACTAGTGGAAGTCCATCACACATTTTTGTTATCTTTTTACCAACTGATTCAAAGGTTTCATTGACTCCTTTCGCCTCATCTTCGTATGCAATGATGTTTTTCAACAAACTCCAGGCTTCTTCGTTAGTCAAACCACTCAAATAATAGGGGGAACTTACACCCATTATTTCTGACACTTTTCTCAAACGAGTTGTCACTAAAATCTTACTGTCTTGAGCATCACACTTCAAATTAGTCCACAATTGAGTCCATTTTTCAACATTGTCGTCCCAAACATCATCTAGGACTAACAAGCATCTTTTACCAATTAAAATTTCACGAAGCATGTTTTGCAAGTTATCCAAAGATAACTTATTATCAAGTTTGCTATTGATTAATGACTCCAACATTTTCCTCACAAAAGTTCTGACATTGAAATTTTTGTGGACACATACCCACATTCGCTTTTCAAATATTTTTTTCACTTCCGCATCATTGTATACCAATTGAGCAAGAGTTGTCTTTCCGATACCACCCACCCCAACAATTGCAACCCCAGAGACATTTTGGTTTCCATGTGGTTGCCTCAACAAGCTTATAATCTTATTTTTATCTTTTTCTCTTCCAACAATATTTGATGATCTTAACAGAAACCCACAAGTTTCCCTCCTTACATCATTAGTTTTCTCAACCACCACAACATTGGAGTTAAGATTCAACCCAAACAAATCTTCCACAACATCATTAAAACGTTTTTGTATTTTTTCAATCTTATGGGCCATTTTAAGTCGAAAAGCAGTTCTGCTTAGAGATAAGGAATGAAATACCTGTGTCACTTTGTTCTTATCAGCTTTATCTCTTTTGTGTATCATATCTTCAATAAGAAATTCATCTATCAAATCATCAGCAGGAAGAAGCACATCTTTGAGCCTTCTAACCCAGTTTTTTACAGCATGACTTTGCTTTTGTTTGTCTTCAGCATCAAGGAGAACAGCTTTGATGGATTCAACTGTGTTCTTAAGCCTATCCAATTCATCCATAACACCATAAATCCGTCCAAATTCACGAAAGGATTCAGAAGCCAACCTGACATATTAAATTTTTCAGTAAACTAAACCAACTAAGTAACAATTTTCATTTTGACATGTCGCTTCTATTAATTGTAATAAACAACCATGTATCATAATATAGTTCGTTTGACTATTTTAATGAGAAAATAAAATAAAATAACCTTGAAATGAGGCGTGAAACATAATAATCATACGAAAATTCCCCATACAACGTCAAAAACATCCTTCAACAAGAGCGCAGAAAAGAGAAATTGGAAGTTGCGGAGTTTGAGAGTGGCGGAGAATGTAGGAAAAGTATCGGATTCATGTATGTACCCAGGGGAAGGACAGAAATGTAATTACAACTTGGAAAAATATAAATAAAGTGTCGGTAGGCAACCAGAGGTTTCTACGTTTCATCACAGCTGTCCAAAGGAAAGAGTAAGAAATGGTGACGGAAGTTGACTTGTTAACCATTTTGTTGATTGGTAAACTAGATCCAGAATACTAATCATATTTTTTATTTTTTTAAGTCTTTGTTAACGGATTCTAAATTAAATAGTTATTCTTTAAAATTATCAAAAATTTTAATTTTTAATATTATTTATTATACAAACTTTTATAAAAAAAATTCATTTGAAATTTTTAGAATTAAATAAGTAAATAATCCTTTTAAATATATCAACATTTGGTTTTATTTCTTCTAAAATATTCTATAGGTTTTTGGTCTTTTTAAAAAAAATTATCTATGAAATTAGTCTCTGCTCTACATTGAGAAAATGGACTAACTTCATGGATAAATATTTTTGGAGAGACAAAAAGCATGAGGAATATTTTATAGGGACTAAAATCAAATGGTGGTATATTTAGATGGACCATTTACTTATTTAACTCAATGTTTTAACTAGTGCCCAAACGGCAATTTAGCATTTCCTTTTTTAAAATAGGTTAAACTGCACTTTTCGCCCCTAAGTTTTAAAATGTTGTGATTTTGACCCCTAATTAAAAAATGACAAAAGTGACTCCATGTTTAAGGAAATATACTCTTTGACCCCCTAACATAAGGGAAATATGATCGTTTGACCCCTTATCTTCTCAAAAAATTGCGATTATGGCCCTGTTTTGGGACATGTGGCGTCTTCTATAAACTCAAAAAAAAAATGTGGTGACATGACCATTCTCCATTCGATTTTCTATCGACATTGGCCTATGGTATATGAGCTTGAAACCTATTCCATTTTTTTAAAAGTCCTTTTGAATTTGGCTAATGTAGATAATGTATATTTTTTTCAATTGTTAATATATTGTTTTTTAGTGGTGATATGTTTTCGAAGAAATATTCATTTATTATAACATATATTAGTCCATACGACTCGTGCGTCGCACGGATCGACGAAAGAAATATACCACACCTGTCATTAACTATAAAATCTTTTTGAGATTTTTTTCCATTTTTACAAGACTTCTTTAGTATTTTCATTAACATTAATTATTTCTTTAATAACACACCCTCGAATATTTCCATCCTTTTCTTTAATCAACCATAAATATTACGTTGAAATAAAATAGCTCTCTCTTAAAGATAAAATTATAAAAACAAAAATAATAATAATTATATACAAACTTAATATTATTATCAACTTTCTTAAATCACATGCTATTGGAAAAATTGTTTTACATTTTGGAATAGAGTACTAGATACAAAAAATAAGTAGTAAATTTTACTATTATTATTAATTATTTTATATTGCTGAATTGGTCCTCTTATTTAAAACTCATCAGTTTTGGTCTATCCATCATATTTTTGTAAAAAAATAAAATAAATGTGATATGTTTTCAGGTTAGATATATTTTTGGTCATGTAAATATACCAACTTTCTGTTTTGGCCACACTACAAAATTTCTTCAACTTTTAGTCTCCAAAATTTTTTCATCACCAATTTTGATCTCTTTTTTTAAGTCAACTCATGAATAGACTTCATATTTTTTTATAAATTTTTTCAGGAATATGTAGAATATCATAATAATCTTTCTAAAAAAAATAGAATTTTTATGATTTTGATACTTAAAAATTCATGTTTTGTTAAAAAAAAACTAATTTTTTGAATTTTTAGATTATAAATAGTGTTTTAAATTAATGGATCATCCAAAAAAAAAATATCTACTCTCGAACTTTTGAACTTCATTTCATATCTTACTTCAATATTCAAAACAATTTCAAACCACACAATTTCTTTGAAAATAAAAAAAATATAAATAGAATTATACATTAACATAAGAGTTAAAAGATCTCAACAATAAATTTGAAGTACTTTTCAAAAAAAAATAAAAATTGAAGTACTTAATGATTTCAAGTATTGCTTCCCGATTTGAAAATATATATTTTTTTAAATAGAATTATATATTAACAAAAGAGTTAGATCATCACAGCAATAAATTTGAACTACTGAATGATACTTTCAAACTTAAAAAATAATTAAAATTGGTGACATATAATACTCATTCACTATATGGACAACATCATATTTTGAATTCAAAATCAAATTGAGTAGACAAAAGTATTTGCTCTCTTTCCATCACCACAAAGATGAAACGAAACGAATATAATACTTCATCTGTCCAAGAATAAATGAGTTTTTTTTCATTTCACACATGTTAAGAAAAAATTTATAAGTGTAAGAGAGAGAGAAAATTTGTTTTTAGTGTCTTGTCAAGTAGTATAGTTCATTCCTCGTTATCATAAATGAAAGTAGAACATATTGAATTTGGAGTGATTAAAATAGTATTAATTATAGTTATAATTGAAAAAAATAATTACTGTTGTATTGAAAAGTAAAATGGATCAATTATTTTAAGACAATTATATTTTCAAAGGCTTACATATTATGGGACAAAGAGGATGTTATATAAAACGCAGATACGTGTCATTGTCACAAGAAGTAATAGGGACTAAAAACAAAATTATAACAAGAGCAATGTTAAGGACAAACTCTCTGTCACACTCTTTTTGACACACTCTCACTCATTGGTCCACGTCACTAATATTTTAACATGATTTTCGGTTATCGGTTGTGCCTGTTTTACAAAAACATAACAACGATCTGCGAAAGCCAAAACCCAAAAGGGTTCTCCTCTATCGCTTCAATTCTTACTACCTCAACAACACAACCTTCAAAAAACTACTTGGATCTGTTTATGAAAGAGATGAAACAAAAAGACACAATTGTTAAAAAAAGATTTCTTCTTCCATGGAGTGAATCGATATGTATTGCCAATTTATTGTTTGTTTTGAAGATATGAATTTACAATTCACACCCATCACCTAGTTAATTCAAAGTTTAGATGGAATTGCCCTTTCTTTCAATCCGAGAGACAATGTTCTATTTTTTTACCCATTGACATTCACCCATGAAAAACAATGGTTGTTAGAATACTAGCTTGTGGGGACGAAACCAAATGGTGTATGAGAAAGTGTAAAAAAATTGAAACTGTTATCAATTATTTGCCACCACCAAACAGTTATGGATTTCAATTAATAAGCCTAGTATGCATTTAAAACCGCTACAAAGTTTCAAAGGTCAAACAAATCAACAATTTTAAAAATTGAAGTGTACAAGAAAAAGGAAATTTTGGGTAATCATTATTGAATGAAGTTTGTAGCGCAGAAGCTCTTTAGAACGAAGGACCAAGGAAAGGGGCGGTTGAAAGATTGTGCAATGAAGAGGACGATTCGAAACAAGTAAAAAAATATATACATATAAAAAAAAATATGCAGGGAACATGTACAACCGGTGAACAGGCGAAGGTTAAAAAAGAAATTGATGATGTGGACCAATGAATGAGTGTGTCAAAAAGAGTGTGACAGAGAGTTTGTCCTTGGCATTGCTCATTATAACAAATATTAACCCAACGAAGATTGTAAAAAAATAGCGCGAAACACCAATGAAACTACAAATTTGATCAAAATACTTTTAATGACTACTTTGCAAGAGCGAATTGAACATCGTATGGATACATACCAATAGTTACTTGCAGCAACACAATATTTTTTTTTGGACAAGAGCAAATTATGCACTATCAATATAAGAATTCTACTCTTCTCCCAACAAGTTTTGCTCCCACCCAACCAAACTGACCAAAATACTCATGCGCTAGTTAACTAACACATGTGTAAAATTCTACGTTAGTACTCACATAACGTGACTTAAGTCACGCTAGTGTAAAACACTGTGTGAGTTAACTCACGCCCAGTCTGTGCAGCAAGCCAGAACTGGCAGAGACCTCTATTTTTCATTCCTTCATTCATTCATACATTCTTTCAGTCAATTGCATACATTTTTCATCATTCATTCAATCAAGCATTCACTCATAATTAAATTACGAAAAATAACAGAATAAAATAACGAAAAATGTCAGAAAAACGCTAAAAAACGCAAATGTAATAGGATCACATCCAAATCCGACAAAATGTCATAAAAAACTACAAATGTACAAAAGTCATAATGCCAAAACCCTACTACCGTGGACTCATACTCCTCCTCTGCGAAGCCGGCATCTGTTCCAGCATGCTCCACTTGGACTGTATGCCCTGCATCAAGCGAAGAACCTCCTCTGGATTAGCAAACACATTAGGATGCCCCATTGCAATGTCCACTCTGGCTGTGATGTTGCTGATGATCTGGTATGGGTCGGGAGGATGTCTGGCTAACTGCTGCTCAACAATAATCATATTTGGTAGTGTTTTGAAAGTGAATGAGGTTGTGTTCTGTTGCTGTGTTATATGGCTTAAGTCACATAGTATGACTTAACTCACGTGGCGTGACTTAAGTCACACAGAGCCGTATAGCACACGTGAGTTAACTCACGCAAGGGTATAATAGTCAAATCAGTTGGGCGCAAGTGAATTTTATTGGGTAAAGAGCAAAATTCTCAATATAATTGGCGTGTCTGGAGTTTGAACTCCAACTCACTGTATATTACAATACAAGAAACTCTTGCATAGTCACGATTCTAAATTAAAAATAGTTGGGCAAACATACACAAATGAAAAAAATTAAAAGAGAAATAGATTAGTCACATAATTTTTTTACTTTTATTTTTAAATTTTTCTTATTTAAGTGTGTGTACATAAACATATTTTATTTGCGTTTGTGACCAACTTAAACTCTCTCTTATACTCCATCTGTCTCACAATAATTGTCTCTTTACCATATTTTCTTTTTCTCAAAATAATTGTTACTTTAGAAAACCAATGCAACATTTATTATTATTTTTTCCATTATTATACCCTTATTTATTGAATTTCATCCGACTTAACTAATCCACTAACTACAATTAATAAGAGTGTTTTGGTAAATGATACTAATTTTACCATCAAAATCAACACAATTAGTCATTTTCTTAATAATTGTGCATAAACCTTAAACGACTACATCCTTCGGTCACTATTATAAGCAAAACTTTGCATTTTAGATTCATTCATTTAATGATGTATATGATCTTTATTATATACCACATACATCATTTAATGAATGAACCTAAAATACAAAATTTTGCTAATAATAGTGATCGGAGGGTATATTATTTGGAGATGGAGGAAGTAATACATTGTATCTATCAATCAAGTGTATACAATTAATACTAAATTATTCTTTTAATATAAATGCATTCGTACCAAACAAAAAATTGATTTTAAAATATAGGTGGGGTGCCAATACAGCTCACTTGCCAGTTTATTTTTTAAAGGAATACAGACAGCTAACTTGTCGGTTGTCATTGCTCGTTACTTTTCTTTATATTGATAAGCTATTATTATTATTATTATCGATGGAAAGAAAGAAAGAAAAAAAAACCTGAATCAAATTGATGAACTGAATCGAAAAAAAAACTGAAGCATTACTAATAATTTTGGAACTTAAATGTTTAGTTTAGTTCGATTTGGAACAGTTTGATTTTAAAAGTTTTAAAATTCGATTGTGTTTGATTTTTTATATTATTTTAAATGGTATCAATAATTACAGTTTTGTTCAGTTAGAACAATTTATAGTTCAATTCAAACCAGTTCAAAAGACAAACACTTCAATTCAATTCATTTATTTTGAATCAATCAAACATTTTAGTTTGATTCGGTTTAGTTTTTATCTGAAAGTGAACCATGCCCACCGATTATTTAGTCATCTTGTAAGGGTTGACCTGATTGAAATCGAAATTTGTATCATGGCTTCTTCTTCTTCATCCTCTAACCCTCAATGGATACACGACGTGTTCATAAATTTCAGGGGGGAAGACACTCGCAAGAACTTCGTTTCTCATCTCTATGCTGCCCTCACGAATGCTGGAATCAACACTTTTCTTGATGACGAGAAGCTTAGAAGGGGAATGGAGCTTGAACCAGAACTGTTGCGAGCAATAGAAGGTTCTCGTATTTCCATAGTTGTTTTCTCGCAAAACTATGTTAATTCTAGTTGGTGTCTTAAAGAGCTTGAAGAAATCATGAAATGCCGCAGAAGTCATGGCCAGATGGTTCTGCCCGTTTTTTACAATATTGAACCATCGAAGTTGCGTCACCAAGTGGGTGGTGTTGGAAAAGCCTTGCAATCAACGGCTAATAGAAGACGGTCAAGAGAACAAAGGATGGAAGATGTGCTGTCGGGGTGGAAGGGAGCACTAACAGAAGCTGCCAATATATCCGGCTGGAATTCCAGCAATTTCAGGTAAATCCAACTTTTTCTTGTTTCTTGGTATTTACTATTGAATTTTTCTAGTTGGACAGTATGTTTGTTTTGTTACATCCAAATTTACTTAAATTTTTAGAATAATACTAAAATTGCCCTTTTTATATAATTTTTTAAAAAAATCCTGATTTCATTCTCACTCTAAACTTTTACCCTCTCTCACTCGCAAACAATCATAAATGTTCAATCAATCTTAGTAGAAGATTAAAACGTCTTTCATTCTTAATCTATTGCATGTAGGCAAGTGATTTTCTTTTTTTTCAATGATCAAGTGTTTTACTTTTTGTTGTTGTTCAACCTGCGCTGATATGTTACGTTCTACAAGCAACAGTTATTTATTGATGCACATTAATTTAAACAATGTGAGCACCTTTACAAGGAATATCAGATCACCGTAATTAAACCAACGTAAATTAAGTAGGTACATGCACACTCAATTTACCTAACCTACTTAAATTGAGTTTAGATGTACTTACTTAAAATGAGATTAAGTAGAATCATTTAAACAAGGTTAAAAGGTTAAACCAAATTTCAGTTTAAGTACGTACACTTCAACTGAGTTTAAGTATGTACATTTAAATCCGGTTTATATGAGGAAGAACGACGCAAAGAGTTTTGGATGAATTTGAAAATAAAATTTTATATAAGGGTAATATTGTCATATGTAACAAGAATTTAATAGGGCATAACTAGAAAAATTCTTTACTTTTTATATTGGGTTAAATATGTTTATTTTTCATCAGAAACGCCGGTCCATAAACTTTTACGTTTAACTCCCATTATAAAAAACGGATATATAATACATTTAACCCTTTATTCTTTAGCTTATGATCTTTCATATTTAATGCTTATTATGCGTGTTTTATAATTTTCATTGTAGGAGTGAACATGTACTACTACAACAAATTGTTGAGGATGTTTTGGCAAAGCTAAACACCGCTTTGTTGAATATCACCACCGATTTTCTAGTTGGATTGGAAACCCGTGTGCAGCGAGTGATTCAGTTCATTGAAAGTCAATCAAACAAAGTTTGTTTGATAGGGATCTGGGGAATGGGTGGGTCGGGGAAAACAACAACAGCCAAATTTATCTACAACGAGATTCATTGGAAATTTAGGGATCGCAGTTTCATTGAAAATATTAGAGAAGTTTGTGAAAAAAGGAATGGAGAGATTATTCATTTGCAAGAACAACTTCTTGCACTCAAAACAAATGAGAAGATATACAACCCTTCACATGGGATCGCCACAATTGAGAAAAAACTTATGGGGAAAAGGGCACTCATTGTACTCGATGATGTGAACACAATGGAGCAAGTAGAGAAGCTATTTGGAAATCCTAAATGTTTTAGTTCAGGAAGTGTATTGATTGTTACATCCAGGGATGTGAATATACTTCAGTTACTCAAAGTTGACTGCATCTATAACATAAAGGAAATGGACAAAGACAAGTCCCTTGAGCTTTTCAGTTGGCATGCTTTTAGAAAACCAAGTCCAACAAAAGAGTTCAGTGAACTCTCAACAAGCATAGTTGCTTATTGTGGTGGATTACCACTGGCTCTTGAAGTCATTGGATCTTTCTTGCGTGGAAAGACAAAAGAAAATTGGATAAGTGCACGATCAAAATTAAAGAGAATTCCCAATAATAGAGTGCAAGAGAAACTGAAAATAAGCTATGATGGTTTAAAAGATGATATGGAAAAGGATATATTTCTTGACATATGTTGTTTCTTTATTGGGAAGGACAGAGCCTATGTTTCAGAGATTCTAGATGGCTGTGGACTTTGTGCTATTATTGGAATAACTGTCCTCATAGAGCGGAGCCTCCTAAAAGTTGAAAAGAATAACAAGCTTGGAATGCATGGTTTGCTAAGAGACATGGGAAGAGAGATTGTTCGTCAAAAATCAGCAGAAAAGCTTGGAAAGCGTAGTCGATTGTGGTTTCACGAGGATGTACACGATGTTTTGAATCAAAATAGTGTAAGAACCTTATCTACATTCAATTTGAAACTTGTGATCATCCTTCACCACCTTACAAAGATTTTTTGTTTATTTCTAATTGTATAACTCATATTAATATGGTCGCAAGTATTTGGATGCATGATCTGAGTGTGTTTGCATTGTCATGTTCAATTGTTCATTACAAACATGTTTGGGATACTTCTCTGCAGCTTTTTGTATCACTTGGTAACAAGCAAACAAAAATTGTTTATGTTGGAAATATAATATTTGATAATTAGAGTGGTAAATAGTTTAGTTAGTTAGTTAATCAAAGTTAGATTAGTACGTTGATAAGTTTGTAGGAGGTTGTTAAGAGTGGTTCCTTTGGTTGGGTAGAAAGGAAAGACAATTTTGAATAATTAAGTTCAGTGACTAGAGAATGCTCCAGTGTGAAATGAGAGTGCCTCTCTGGGTAGCCTTGTGTGCAAGGTTATCATCTTCATTGTATGCCTTTTGTATCTTCTCTTCAAACCTCACTACATCAATAAGAAATCCTTCGTTCATTTGCAATCTTTATTCTAGTTATAATTATTCCTCTGTTTATTCAAATCTGCCCAGTTTTTGGGAATTCTTTCTTATACCAAGAGAAAGTGTCCCAACAGTTTCCCCTTGTCATCTCTATTTTTTCTTCACATGCAGGGAACAGAAACTGTTAAAGGATTGGTTTTGAAGTCCCAAAGTGCCTGCAAAGTTTACTTCAATGCTGAATCTTTCAAGAAGATGAAGAATTTGAGACTCTTACAACTTGATCACGTTGGTCTTGTTGGAGATTATGGGCACCTTTCTCATGAACTGAGATGGCTCCATTGGCAGGGATTTACACTCGACTATATACCGGATGACTTTTATCAGGGAAATCTAGTTGTTTTTGAGTTAAAATACAGCAATATTAAACAAGTTTGGAATCAAACTAAGGTGTGATGTAAAAAATTTCTTTTGAAACTAAAATTAGATGACTACAGTAATTGTTGCCATCATTAATTTCATTTTTATTTTAAACATTTAACTTTTTTCAGATGATGGAGAAGCTAAAAATTCTCAATCTCAGTCATTCGATGTACTTGGAGAAAACTCCCGACTTTTCAAAATTACCAAATTTAGAAAAACTCATTATGAAGGATTGTCCAAATTTGTCCAAGTTACACCCGTCCGTTGGGGATCTCAAGAATATTCTACTGATAAATTTGAAGGACTGTACAAGTCTTATCAATCTTTCACAAAAGATGTATCAGTTGAAATCATTGAAAACTCTCATCCTTTCTGGTTGTTCAAAGATTGACAAGTTGGAAGACAACTTAGTTCTAATGGAATCCTTGACAACATTGATTGCAAAAGGTACAGCTGTAAAAGAAGTTCCATATTCAATAGTAAGATCAAAAAGCATTGGATACATATCCCTATGTGGATATGAAGGATCATCATGTGATGTTTTTCCTTCTCTCATTTGGTCTTGGATGTCACCAACCATGAACTCCCTACCACGTATTTTCCCACATTGGGGCATGTCATTGTGTCTAGTTTCCTTGAATACAGAGAAAGATAATTTGTGTTATCTATCACCTGTGCTCAGCAGCCTTTCAAATCTTAGAACTTTGTGGATTCAATGCCACACAAAGATTCAACTAACTCAAGAATTAGTAAGATTTCTTGACGGTCTTAATGATACAGATTTTAATGAATTGGAGACATCACATGCATTACAAATTATGGATATTTCAGTGAGATTGCTTTTGATCGGAATGGGAAGTAGCCAAATGGTCATTGATGCTCTAGGCGCCAAAATGACACAGGTTCCTTCTCTATTCTCTTACCTTTGGTGATCGTTATTATTAAGAGCAGATATAAATCCATGTCTTAAAAACCGAGTTTTTATAGATGTAAATTTATTCAAGTATCTATCAGATAAACTAATATAGATGATAGGCTGAAAGGCGTAAAATACAAGTGAAATGATTTTTTTCGACATGTTTTTCTATGTTCGTTCCTTTTCTCTTCATGCATATCTCCTATATATGTCTAATTATTTTAAAAAAGTTTAGTATATGACTAAAATCACATAATACTAGGTTGGTAGATAATTCTGATTTATTATTATAATTTTCCAAAATTGTTGTGAAAGTGACTCAAAATTGAAGAAATTGGAGTTCTGATGCTGTCAAAATCGGAGTACGATTTTTGGACCAGAATTGACACTTCCCATTCGTAAAAAATCGGAGCACGATTTGGCAAAATCAGAGCACGATTTCGCGTAGAAGCATAAAAATAAAACGTATTTTTATGGGCCTGATTTGGTTCAAATTTATGAGGGATGCTTTTACTATAAATATAGACCTTGTATCAGAGTAAACCTTGAGAAAGAGGGGGCTGAAACAAGGGTTTGGGAGGCAACACAAAACTAAGGTTTGTATAGAGGTTGCTCTTGGCAACAAACACTAGGGTTGAGGTTGATTTACCTTGGCGAACACCATTAGGATTAAGTCTCTTGGTCACGGGAAGAGATTGAGACTTTGGGTAGGATTAGGCAGGAGACTTATTCTTGTAACACATTGATATCTCTTTTGTAAAGTTACTCATCATTATAGTGGAACAGAGGGCTGCTCTCTCCCCCAAACTAGGTCAAATTTGAGCGAACTGGGTAAACAAATTCTTTTTTGTTCTCTCTTTCTTTCTCTCGTTGTTTTCTACCTTTGCTTGTGTATATAACTTCCATACACTTTGTTTGGTTTCTTGATTATTACTTGTTCCACACATCAAGTATTTTATTGGTGTGATTTTCATTGAATTCACAACAATTGGTGCTCACCGTGGGGCAAGGGTCAAAGGATAATCAAGTACCATGGGTTCGAAGTGGGATATTGAGAAGTTTACCGGAGATAATGATTTTGGGTTATGGAAGGTAAAGATGGAAGCGGTGTTAATACAACAAAAGTTTGAGAAAACTTTGAAGGGTGAAGGTGCGTTACCAGTCACCAAGTCACAAGTGGAGAAGACCGAGATGGTGGATAAGGCCAGCAGTGCCATTGTCTTGTGCCTCGGGAATAAAATTTTGAGAGATATAGTGAAGGAACCAACTGCGGCATCGATGTGGTCAAAGTTTGAATATTTGTATATGACAAAGTGTTTGGCTCATTGGCAATTCCTAAAGCAACAACTTTACTCATTTAAGATGGTAGAGTCAAAGGCCATCATGGAGCAACTTGCGGAGTTCAACAGAATCCTTGATTACTTGGAGAATATTGTCTCTGAGGGTTATGAGGATGCAGGTGTTTTAGTGGTGTGTTGTTTGGAGGATGAAAAATGTGATGTTTCTCACCTTTGAATGATGCCTAGTGGAGCGGTGGTTGTCTGGAGAGACGTTAAACACCCAACATCAGCCTGGAGAGGCGGTGATAAGAATACTCATGATCTATCTGTTGAGGTGGAGTTTTCAAGGTGGAGGACATAGTGGGATGTACACATTTGCTAGTTGAGAGGTAGAAAGCTCAGCTTGAGGTGGAGTTGAACACACTGGGAATGGTACGACTATGGAGGACCTTGAGTGTTATGCTCTAGTGGTGAGAAAGGGATTTCTTCATGAAGACGGAAGACATTTCGGAGGTTGAAGAATGTATAGCATGGCTTGCTAGATTACCCTAAAAAACCAAGGGTGATTGGATGCAAGGAGATCTTCAAGGAAGCGGGAGATGTCCTTTGTTGAAGAGGTTATGGTGGATACTTGTGGAACTACCTAAAATTCCTAGCGTAGTTAGACTGCAAGGACCTTCGAGAAGGCGGAAGACATTCCGATGACTGAAGGGGTTAAGGTGTGTACTTGTGGATTACCCTAAAAATCCAAGGGTGATTGGATGCAAGTATATCTTCAAGGATGCGAGAGATGTCCCGTATTGAAGAGGTTATGATGGATACTTGTGGAACTACCTAAAATTTCTAGTGTAGTTGGACTGCAAGGACATTCGAGAAAGCGGGAGACATTCCGATGGCTGAAGGGGTTAAGGTGTAAACTTGTGAAGCTACATGGTGTAGTGGGAAGCAAGGGAGAGAGCAGCAAGGTGTTGATGTTAAATTGGCATCATCACTAGTTTAGAGTCAAGGTGGAGATTGGTATGAAAGTGACTCAAAATTGAAGAAATTGGAGTTCTGATGGTGTCAAAATCGGAGTACGATTTTTGGACCAGAATTGGCACTTCCCATTCGTAAAAAATCGAAGCACGATCTGGCAAAATTGGAGCACGATTTCGGCAGAAGCATAAAAATGAAAAGTATTTTTATGGGCCTGATTTGGTTCCAATTTATGAGGGATGCTTTTACTATAAATATAGACCTTGTATCAGAGTAAACCTTGAGATAGAGGGGGTTGAAATAAAGGTTTGGGAGGCAACACAAAACTAGGGTTTGTATAGAGGTTGCTCTTGGCAACAAACACTAGGGTTGAGGTTGATTCACCTTGGGAAACATTATTAGGATTGAGTCTCTTGGTCACGGGAAGAGATTAGGACTTTGGGTAGAATTAGGCGGGAGACTTATTCTTGTAACCCATTGATATCTCTTTTGTAAAGTTACTCATAATTATGTGGAACGGATGACTGCTCTCTCCCCCAGACTAGGTCAAATTGGACCGAACTGGGTAAACAAATTCTTTTGTGTTCTCTCTTTCTTTCTCTCGTTGTTTTCTACCTTTGCTTGCGTATATAACTTCCATACACTTTGTTTGGTTGCTTGATTATTACTTGCTCTACACATCAAGTATTTCATTGGTGTGATTTTCATCGAATTCACAACACCTATACTTTTAAATTTACTTTAAGAATAGACAACCAAACCAGAATCACAAAATAGAATATCCAAAATGTGCTTTTAACCTATGCTTTTAAATTTACCTCATGAGAATGCTATAACCCAAAATGACAGTGAGTCTGAATCAACATGTGCTTTGAACAGTTGAAAAGCATGAAAAATCTTGAAGTTTATTATGTATCACATAAAATTAGTCAAAAAATAATCAATGAAAAGAACATAACAAGTTATTAATAAACAAAAGCAGAAACTCGCCCAATGATGGAGATCCAAACATGACTATGAATCTATTCCAAAGTTTGTCGTGTGAATACAACAAGTAGGAGAAATTCAGCTGCTGTGCTTTTAAAAAATTATTTAGAATACAATAAAATTTAGAAGATACATTACAATTGGGAATTGAGATATCAAACCCAAATCAGTGTAAGTTTGAGATTGTAATAGATGAATGATGAGTAAATCCAATAGGAAAGGAAGGGGACAATACAGAGGATGCTCACACCCAAAGCCCTTAGATATATGAAATTGAATGATACTGTTATTATACCTATACAACACACTTATTTATAGAGATGATCAAACTTTTATACTGGTGGGTGATCATAACAATAATATGAAAGATAAAAATAAGTACAAGGAATGGGCTAGTATGTGGACCTACATTAAAAAATGGTCATTAGCCCATTACAAGTTGAAACTCATGCATGGCATATCAGTTATGAAATTTGTTCATCTAACAAGTGTTCTTCAACTATTACTGAAGCACTGATATTTTCTAACTTTCTGCCGTTTCTAGGTGTATTGCAAAATTATTTGCTGTTTTCTTAAACACATTCAGCTTTTGGAATTTGGATTGGCACTAACAAAAAGTCCATTTGAATAGCATAATATTACATAATTAACTAAGCATATGCTCATGGTACAGGGGTTGACAACACACTGTTCAAGTAATTTTTGCCTTTTGGATGACCATTATCCTTGGTTAGCCTTTCAAGGTGAAGGACCGTCAGTATGTTTTCAAGTTCCGGAGGATATTGGTCACATGAAGGAAACAATTTTTTGTGTTAGTTATTCATCAATATCTGAAAACATGGCAGCTGAATGTCATACTAGGGTCTTGATTGTTAATCACACAAAGTACACCATCTTGAGATACAAGCTGCCGCAATCCCGGACGCAGCCAGGATTGCAGCGCAAGCAAGACACAATAATGTCATTTAATGATGAAGATTGGAAGAATGTAACATCAAATCTAGAACCTGGTGACAATGTGGAGATTTTTGTGACTATTGGGGATGGATTGACCATTAAGGAGACTGCTCTCTATCTAATAAATGGTCAGTCAATTACTTTGGAAACTGAGCCATCAATTAATTTGAATGTTCACGTGGAGCCATCGTTTGATGTGAACGTGAATGGGAATCTGTCTGGTGTGCACTTGGAGAGATCACCTAATGGGATCACAGATCCATCACAAAAGGCAAATGAAAACATCTTCGTAAGACTTGCAAAGAGAATGGGAAATTTTTTATGCTTGAACCCGAATAGAGGTTTCAACACTTCTGGTTGAGTATGCCATTTTGAAACAGAGACATCACATAATCCAAGTGAGAAAATGTTTTCATGGCTTGCAAAGAAAATGGGAAAATGTTTATTCATAAACCATAATAGAGGTTTCAATTTTTTTTGAGTGAGTATGCCTTTGTTAATTGTCATCATAATAATGTGGGGTTCTTCTATCTGTTATGAAGAATTCACTTAGTTATTGTCTGTTTCTGTCGATCAGGTTCTCTAATTCTTTATAAGAATTCATTTTTCATTGTTGCGCATCTCAATTTTTGAGGGTTAATTACATTTCACCCAAATACAAATACTTCCTTCGTCCCGTCCCTGATATTTGCTTCTTTTAGAATTTGATTCGTGTTCCAAAACTTTGGTTCTTTTAAGAAGGTAAGATAGATAAGATACAATTATACTTTTTTCCCCTTTATACTCCTATAAAACCCAAAATATATTTATTAAATTAGTTTATACAAGATGATAGATAATGTAGACAAAAAAAAAAATTCAAATGAAAAATAAGAAATGAGACAGAGGGATTAATTAATAAGAGAGTGAGGTCCCTGAAAAAAAAAATACAAAACTAAATTAAGTTGTTCAGATTTATTTTTTCTGATGACTAAAATATGATTTTATTTTCCCCGCGAATAAACTGGGTAAGAATTAGAATAAACTTCACTGTTAGTAATAAGAAGAAAAATAAAAGAAATTATGCAGCAAGTGAGACATAAATTGAAACATAATCATGCCTTAAGCTTCTGCCTCATTGTTAACCTCTCCAACGGCCTTACAGTACCCTTCGTCTTCCCACACGGAAGAATTCAAGCTTAGCCAACTTGACTTACCCCGATTATTTATTTTCTTCTGAATTTTCAATAAATTTACATTATAACTTTTAAATAATAATTAGTTTTTTAAAAAAAAATAAAAATTGTTTGGGTAGTGGGTAGTTTATGCCTTCTTGGTAATCTAAGTCTTCAGTATTCTTTAGTTTAAAACACAGAGAAACACAATTATGCTTGCTGGAATTACTGAAAATGATATGATAAATAATTATTTGTTGTCACAGTGTTCTGAATGTTGCCTTTTTTTTAAACACAAATAATAATGCAGAATCGTTGATGCAATACAATACAACTAAGAGCTGATTAAATAGAGTTCTAAGTTGTTGTTTTGTAACACAAACAAACCTGTTAATTACACTTTCGTCTAATAGTTGACTTTAAACTCCTGTCATCCTAGACATAACAATTTTCTCATGTTGCTGTGGAAACCACAACACGGATGTAATTGAGTCTTCATGAGTCACATTTGACCACAATTCTCCACAATATCAAGGATCGTTACATGACAAAAATTGTTACTGCAACCACTGTTTAAAACCCAGATCATATTCAATGCCACGTTCCTCATCCTTCAAACCTCAATTGATACACGACGTATTCCTCAACTTCAGAGGGGAAGATACTCGTGCCACCTTTGTTTTGCATCTCGAGGCTGCTCTCACAAGTGCAGGAATCAGCACTTATATCGACAATCAACTTCACAAAGGTACTGACCTGGGACAAAAACTATGGCGAGCAATAGACGGGTCTCATATATCTATTGTTTGTTTTCTCCAAAAGATATACTGAATCCAGTTGGTGTCTTAATGAGCTGAAAAAGATAATGAAATGCCATAGAACTCAGGGTCAGGTGGCTGTCCCTGTATTTTATGACATTGACCCTTCAGTTATGCGCTACCAGAAGGGTCATTTTGGAGAAGTTTTGAGTGCTACTGCAAAAAAAGTATACGTTAACTTTGACGAGGATTGGTGGGTAAATGTTGTGTCAACTTGGAGGAGTACACTCAATCAAGCTGCTAATTATTTGTCTGGTTGGGATGTCCCCAATTACAGGTACCTAAATCAATACTTTCAACTTTCTTTGTTTTTTCTTTCCGGAATGTAAGAATATTTTCGGACTTTGTGGTCTTTCATAATTTATGCTTACTTTGTGTGTACACTTTTTATTCTCCAAGGTGTGAAGGTGAACTAATGCAAAAAATTGTTGAAGACGTTTTGGCAAAACTAGACACCACAATCTTGCCTATTACCGACTTTCCTGTTGCATTGGAATCCCGTGTGCAAGAAGTGATTGAGTTTATTGCAACTCAGCCAACCAAAGTTTGTATGATAGGAATATGGGGAATGGGCGGATCGGGCAAAACAACCACAGCCAAAGCCATCTACAATCAAATTCATCGCAATTTTGTGTATAGGAGTTTCATTGAAGATATTAGAGAAGTTTGTGAAAAAGATAGTAGAGGGATTATTCATTTACAACAACAAATTCTTTCAGATATCTTGAACTCAAAGGAGATGATACATAGCATTGCATCGGGGACAGCTACAATCGAGAGAATATTACAGAGGAAAAGGGTGCTTGTTGTACTTGATGATGTGTCCACAATTAAACAATTACAGGCACTGTTTCGAAATCGTACATTGTTTGGTGCTGGAAGTGTTTTTATTGTTACCACCAGGGATGTACGCATCCTTAAGTTACTTGAAGTTGGCCATCTCTGTACAATGAAGGAAATGGACGAAGATGACTCCCTTGAACTTTTCAGGTCTCATGCTTTTAGAGATACAGATTCAGAAGAAGGCTTCAGTGAACTTTCAGTGAACTTCTGTGTCCAGTGGTTCGTGAAGGAGTCCAAGTCTTCTTTTCCATTGTTTAATAAAACAGAGAAGACTTTTAAACAATACTGAAAATGATATAATGAATAATTGAAGTCATCGTGTTTGGCCTGTTGCATTTTTAATAACACTAGATAAACTAAATAATGTGGATACATGTGATTAAATAGAGTTCTAAGTTGTTATATTGTAACACAAGCAAACAAACCTCTTAGTTGTTGCGCTTTTTGTTTTGCATTTTCTTCTTGGTTTTGACTTTAATTCTTGTCTTCTTCTAGTCGAATCGGAACAATGGGTGGTAGGGGTAACCAAACAAAAGAAACAATGGGTGGTATAGTAGTATAGCACCTCGACGGATACATGATGTATTCATCAACTTCAGAGGGATAGACACTCGACGGAAGTTCGTTTCTCATCTCTATGCTGCACGAAAAAATGCTGGAATCAATACATACATCGACGACCAGCTTGACAAGGGAACCAGGTTGGAGTCAGAACTACTGGAAGCAATAGAAAAGTCACATATATCTATCCTTGTTTTCTCCAAAAACTACACTCAATCTAGATGGTGTCTTAGAGAACTTGAAAGAGTCATGCAATGTCACAGAGCTCATGGTCAGTTGGTTGTTCCTGTATTTTATGATGTTGACCCTTCCGTCGTTCGTCATCAGAAGGGTGCTTTTGGAAAAGCTTTGAAATCGACTGCTAAAGACAGATACTTAGAAAGGAGTTGGAGGAGTGCACTCACCCAAGCTGCTAATTTGTCTGGTTGGGATGTCAACAATTGCAGGTAAATCAACACACTTTCTATTTTTTTTGTTCCTTTATTTATCTTTCCAGAATATATGAATGTTTTTCACGTTGTGCTCTTTCATAATTTATCCTCACTTTTGTGTTTAATAAATGTTACCATCCAAGGAATGAAGGTGAACTAATGCAGCAAATTGTGGAGGACATTTTGAAAAAACTAGATGTCACGTTGTTGTCTATTGCCGAATTTCCTGTTGGATTGGAATCTCGTGTGCAAGAAGTGATTGACTTTACTGAAAATCAACCAGAGAAAGTTTGTATCATAGGGATATGGGGAATGGGCGGATCTGGTAAAACAACCACGGCCAAAGCTATCTACAATCAAATCCATCGCAAATTTGTGGACAGAAGTTTCATTGAAAATGTTAGAGAAGTTTGTGAAAAGGATAATAGAGGAATTATTCATTTACAAGAACAACTACTCTCAGATGTCCTTAAAACAAAAGAGAAGATACGCAGCATTGGGTTAGGGACATCTAAGATTGTGCAAAAGATTTCGGGGGGAAAAGGCACTAGTTGTACTTGATGATGTGACCACCTATGAACAGTTAAAATTGCTGTCTGGAAATCCTAGATTGTTTATACCAGGGAGTGTATTAATTGTTACCACTAGAGATGTACGCCTACTTAACTTATTCAAGGTTGATTATGTGTGTACAATGAAGGAAATGGATGAAAAGGAGTCCCTTGAGCTTTTCAGTTGGCACAGTTTTAGACAACCTAGTCCAATAGAAGACTTCCGTGAACTCTCAATGAACGTGGTTGCTTATTGTGGAGGACTACCAGTTGCCCTTGAAATCATTGGTTCCTACTTATATGAGAGGACAGAAGAAGAATGGATAAGTGTAATTTCAAAACTAAAGTCGATTCCCAATGACCAAGTGCAAGAGAAACTGAGAATAAGCTATGATGGTTTAAAGGATGATATGGTAAAGGATATATTTCTTGACATATGTTGTTTCTTTATCGGCAAGGACAGAGCCTATGTTACAGAAATACTAAATGGCTGTGGACTTCATGCTGATATTGGAATAGCCATCCTTATAGAGCGGAGCCTTGTAAAAATTGAAAAGAATAACAAATTTGGAATGCATGATTTAATAAGAGACATGGGAAGAGAAATTGTTCGTGAAAGTTCAGGAAAAGCACCTGGGAATCATAGTCGACTATGGTTGCACTAGGATGTACATGATGTTTTGACCAAAAATTCTGTAAGAACTTTAATCACCCTCCATAATCTTGTCAAGATCGTAAGACTCTTTGTTTCTGAATTGATTTCCTCTACATAACTATAAGCTGAAAATTGTAGATTCATGAATGGAGTGTATTTGTCATTCCTTACTAGTATGCTTAGGCTGCACTGCTGTTCCTTTATTTATCACTTTGCATCTAGAAAATGAAAAGGGTCTCCTCATACTTGTATCTGGTTTTTTTCTTCAAGTGTAGGGAACAGAAACTGTAGAGGGATTGGTTTTGAAGTATAAAAGAACCAGCAGAGTTTGCTTCAGTGCTAATTCTTTCAAGGAGATGAAGAATCTGAGACTTCTACAACTTGATTGTGTTGACGTCACTGGAGATTATGGATGTCTGTCTAAAGTGGCAAGCATTTGCCTTCAAATATATACCTGATGACTTTTATCTTGGAAATGTAATTGTTATTGACTTAAAACACAGCAAAATCAAACACGTTTGGTGTGAAAGCCAGGTAGAATGTTAACATTTTCTTTTGAAACTTAATGTTGATGAGAGTGATAATATTTGCCACATTTCATTTTCCATTTTTTCTCGAAACTTTATTTAAACATTTATCTTCATGTAGTTGTTGGGGAAGCTAAAAATTCTCAATCTTAGTCATTCCAAGTACTTGAAAAGCACTCCAGACTTTTCTAAATCACCAAATCTAGAAAAGCTCATTATGAAGGATTGTCCAAACTTGTCTGAGCTTCACCAGTCCATTGGAGATCTCAATAGTCTTCTTCTGATAAATTTGAAGGACTGTACAAGTCTTAGCCATCTCCCAGAGAAGATATATCAATTGAAATCTTTGAAAACTCTCATCCTTTCTGGTTGTTCAAAGATTGACAAGTTGGAAGAAGGCATAGTGCAGATGGAATCCTTGACAACACTGATCGCAAAAGATACAGCTATAAAAGAAGTAAGATCGAAAAGCATTGGATATATATCCCTTTGTGGATATGAAGGATTATCACATGATATTTTCCCTTCTCTCATTAGGTCTTGGATGTCATCAACAATGAATATTCAAACCCGTAATTCTAGATTGGGAAACATGGCTTTATCTCTAGCTTACATCAATGCACATGATAATAACTTGGGCTTTCTATCACCAATAGTTTTGAACCTTTCACAACTCAGAACTGTTTGGGTACAATGCCAATCAAGGAATGCACTAATTTCTAAGTTACCAAGAATTCTTGATAATCGACATGATGTAAATTTTTCCGCATCGAAAACATCACATGCATTACAAATTTTTCCTTGAGATCACTTTTGATTAGAATGGGAAATTGTCATATGGTCATTGATACTCTTAGCAAGAGCATATCACAGGTTCCTTCTCTATCCCCTTGGCTTTTCGACCCTTTGCTATATGATTATTATATAATATGTGAAATCTAAATTGCCACTTGTATGATTTTAAACATGAATGTTTTGCTTCTCAAAAAATTTATCTGGTCTCTCAAAAAAAAAAAATTATCTGGTCAATAATTAATAATTTAGATCAGGTGTCACCTTATAAAACACTTATTCGTATCGTAGTATATAGCTACTACCAAACAACAGCTAGGTAGCTAGATTATTCTTTACAGCTAGTGGATTTGAAACTGTTAATTTATGTTGTTCCTATACTCTCAATATTAGTAGGAATCAAGAACATTTGCGCGGAATGTTTTGTTGGAAAATAACAGTGAATAGTCTATTTCCTTATGTTATTTTTTTCTAGGTCCCTAATTATAATTATAAGACTCTTTTAAAAAAAAAAAATTTGTCCCTTTTTATAAGACCTTTTTGCTATTTCCAACTACATTAATTATTTTTTTACATATATGTCCCTATTTATTATACATCTTTTTCTTCAATTAACAATAAATAGCATATGGAAAACATAAAACAACTCTCTCTCTTAAGGATAAAATTGTAAAAACAATAGTGATTACAAACAACTTTAATACAAATATCCATTTTCTTAATTCCCTTGATTTTAGCAAAAGGATCTTATATATAGGGATGGAGGTAGTATTTTCTAGTCAAGTCTAGAGAATTCCATTATATCATTTTTCCAATGCAACATGAATTGTATTCTCTCTATAAAAACCAACCCTTGGCTGAAGAATAAATTATAACAGTATTCTCATCATAACAATATTCTCCCATTATCTTTCAATATGGTATCAAGAGCCCACTGTAAAGCTTTCCACAACCAGCGGGGTTCTGTTCAACCCATTTTCTTACCCGACCTGTTTCACATACCCGTTTAGCCTCCTATGACGGATCACAACAGGTGGCCTTCCCTAGCACGGGCCTACACCGGATCCTCCACAACCAACCATGACGAACAACCACCTGAGTCGGGCGTTGGTCATGGTGGTGGATGCGGAGATGGCGGTGGTGGAGGTGGTCGTGGTGGCGGCGGTGGTCGCGGAGATGGCATAACAGATTCTGTAAACAACGGCGGTAATGGCGGCAACAATGGAAATAGGAACGGCAGTGTTTTTGGTGATAGTAATTTCAACTTAGGCTGCAATGACCAAGAGGGTTCCTCATACTCCCTCAAGGTGAATATTCCTAAGTTGAATGGGAATAACTTTAATGAATGGGCCCAAACAGTTCGCTTGGTATTGGATAGCAAAGCGAAGCTTGGTTTTTTAACATGAGCAGTAGCTGAACCGGCAAGAGAAGACCCTCTTTACAAACAATGGAAGTCTGAAAACTCCTTGATTATTGCCTGGTTGGTAAGCTCTATGGAAACTGGAATAGGTAAGCCTTACATGTTTTTGCCTTCTGCAAAGGATGTGTGGGAAGCTGTTAAGGAAACATAGTCTGATATCCAAAATTCCTTCCAAATTTTTGGCTTAAAATCAAAGTTATGGCATGTTAAACAAGGTGACAGAAGTGTAACTACTTATTACAATGAGTTGCTGACCCTGTGGCAAGGGTTGGATCTCTGTTATGATGACAATTGGAGGTGTACAGAAGATGGTGTTTTGTTTCTCAAGAGGCAAGAAAATGACTGTGTCTTCATATTTCTTGCTGGGCTGAATAAAGATCTTGATGAGGTAAGAGGTCGAGTATTGGGAAAAATACCATTGCCAACTCTTCGTGAGACTTTTGCAGAAATAAGAAGGGAGGAGGCACGACAAGGAATTATGATGGGCAAGACACCACGAAGCTCTGAATCTGAAGGCTCGGCTCTGGCTACTAGGAACCTCGACGAGGGAAAAAAGTCAGACAAAGTGATTCCTTATTGTGATCATTGCAGGCGTGAATGGCATACACGTGAAACTTGTTGGAAGCTCAAAGGAAAACCTCCTAACTGGAAAAAGAAAGGTAGTCGTGCATTTCAGGCTAGTAATTCTGACCAAGGGCAGCAATCCTCTTCGACTCAGCTTCCACTCACTACAGAACAACTACACAAACTTTTCAAACTCCTCAAGTCTCCAACTCCTTCTTGCCCTATAGCAACAAAAGGTAATTCTGCATTTCATAGTGTCTGTCCCAGTCATACTTGGATAGTAGATTCAGGTGCCTCTGATCACATGACAGGTGAATCCACTTTGTTCTCCTCATATAGTCCATGTGCTGGTAATCAAAAAATAAAAATCGCAGATGGCTCTTTTTCAGCCGTTGCAGGTAAAGGGTCAGTTGTGTTGTCTCCACTATTAACTCTTAAAGATGTCCTTCATGTTCCAAACTTATCATGTAATTTAGTGTCTGACAGTAAATTAGCTGAAGATATAAATTGTCAAACTAATTTTTTTTGATCCCACTGTGTCTTTCAGGATTTGAACTTGGGGAAGATGATCGGCAGTGCTAAAGAGAGTGGATGACTCTACTACCTTGACATTGGATCTTCATCACAACTACCTTCAAAAACAATAAGTTCCTGCTTTGAGTCTTTTTTTTGTTTTGAATAATAATGATGACAACGTTATGTTATGACATTTACGATTAGGTCATCCTAGTTTTTGTTACTTAAAACACTTATTTCCTAAGTTATTTCATAATAAGAATTTTTCTTTGCTTAAATGTGAAGCATATGAGTTTGCAAAGCATCATCGTTCCCAATTTCCAATACAACCTTATAAACCATCAAAACCTTTTACTCTTATTCATAGTGATGTTTGGGGCCCTAACCGTACAAGTACACTTTCTCTCAAAAAATGGTTTATCACATTTATCGATGACCATTCAAGAGTATGTTGGGTATACTTGTTAAAGGGGAAATTAGATGTTTGTCAGGCTGTTAAGGATTTTATTACAATGGTGCAAAACCAATTTCAGACAAATATTCAAGTCTTTAGAAGTGATAATGGCAAAGAATATTTTAACACTGTTCTGGATGATTTTTTTCTTAAAAATGGGATTGTACATCAAAGTTCATGTCCAAATACTCCTCAACATAATGGAGTTGCCGAAAGAAAAAAATAGACACTTATTGGAGGTTGCTAGAGCTTTACTTTTCTCAAGTAAAGTTCCATACTATTTGTGGGGCGAAGCTGTTTTGACAGCTGCATATTTAATTAACAGAATGCCTTCCAAAGTTCTCAATTTTCAAACTTCAATTAATACTTTTAAAGAATGTTTTCCTAGTACTCGTGTTTCAACTGATTTGGCATTAAAGTCTTTGGTTGCACAGCCTTTGTTCATGAACATAAAAATGTTGGAAAACTTGAACCACGTGCTATAAAATGTGTTTTTGTTGGATACTCCCCAACCCATAAGGGATATAAATGTTTTGATCCAAAAAACAAGAAAATGTTTGTCACTATGGACGTTACATTCTTTGAAAATAAACCTTTTTTTTTATGACATTCATCTTCAAGGGGGGATATAAAGGAAGACTCGTTTCAAACTGAGGACATGAATTTTTCAAATAATTTGTCTTTGCCTGTACCACAAAGTTCTAAGACTTATACTTTTGCACCAACAGAAAATTGCCATGATTCTTTATCTGATCCTACTCTTGTTATGAGTAAGGAACTTGGTGAATCTGAGCCTACATTTTCTCATTTGGAAAACAATGAGAATATTGAAAACGATGATAGTGATGATCTAGTTGAAATGCCACAAAATAATGAGTCACATAAAGATAGATTTGAACCAGGAAATAAGATTTGGAAAGGGAAGGTTTTTGTGAAGAAGCACCACAAAGAAAGGGATGAGTCCACATCTCAACACTGCCATGAATCTGAACCGGGGAATGATCAACCTCCTAAGAAAAGGAAAGGTAAGTCTATCTCTGAGAGTCGTATTTTGTATCCTGATACAGATGATCTTGTTGCCATTAGAAAACCTGTTAGATCTTGCACTAAACACCCTATGTCCAATTTTATATCAGACTCAAATTTGTCTTCATCTTTGTCTGCCTTCACCTCAAAATTGTCTAGTGTAGAAATTCCAAAAAGTGTACAGGTTGCTCTAGAAATTCCAAAGTGAAGGAAAGTTGTACTTGAGGAGATGAAAGCTCTCGAAAAGAACAAAACTTGGAATGTCACGACACTACCAGATGGCAAGAAGACGGTTGGATGCAAATGGGTGTTTATTGCGAAGTATAACTCAGATGGGTCAATTGAAAGGTACAAGGCTCACTTGGTGGCTAAGGGCTTTACTCAAACCTATGGTATAGACTACTCTGAGACATTTGTTCCTGTTGCAAAATTGAACACTGTCAGAATTCTCTTATCTCTTGCTGCTAACCTGGATTGGCCTCTACACCAGTTGGATGCTAAGAATGCCTTTCTCAATGGCGATCTAGAAGAAGAAGTATATATGGACATTCCTCCTGGTTTCGAAAACAAATTTGGATCAAATGTATGCAAACTAAATAAGTCTTTGTATGGATTAAAGCAATCTCCTAAAGCTTGGTTTCAAAAATTCACTCAATCCATGAAGAAACAAGGGTACATTCAAGGACAAGCTGATCACACCTTGTTCACAAAGTTCTCCAATGATGGAAAATTCGTTGTCCTGATTGTTTACGTTGATGATATTGTCCTTACTGGAGATGATACAGTTGAAATGACAAGAGTAAAAGAGAAATGAGCAGTTGACTTTGAAATCAAGGACTTAGGATCCATGAGATATTTTCTTGGTATGGAGGTTGCTCGATCAAAGAATGGTATTGTGGTTTCACAACAGAAATACATTCTAGACTTATTGAAAGAAACAGGAATGAGTGGATGTCGTCCGGCAGATACCCCTATGGATCCTAATGCTAAACTTTGGGGAGAAGGTAGTGTTCCTGTTGATACTGGAAGATACCAGAGATTGGTTGGGAAATTGATTTATTTGTCACACACCAGATCTGATATTGCTTTCTCAGTTAGTGTAGTAAGTCAGTTCATGCATTCTCCTTTCGAGGAACATCTTGAAGCAGTATATAGGATACTGAGATATTTGAAGGGAAATCCCGAAAAAGGCTTACTTTTTAAGAAGACTAGTGAAAGAAATGTGTCTATCTTCACCGACGCTGATTGGGCAGGTTCAATCACAGACAGAAGATCAACCTCTGGATATTGTACCTATGTTTGGGGTAATCTTGTGACATGGAGGAGCAAGAAACAAGGAGTTGTAGCAAGAAGTAGTGCAGAAGCCGAGTTTAGAGCAATGGCTCACGGTATTTGTGAAGGATTATGGATCCTTAGAGTCCTAGAAGAACTTAAGATGAAAATTGAGCTTCCACTAAAGTTATACTCTGACAGTAAAGCCGCCATTAGTATAGCTCATAATCCAGTTCAATATGACAGAACCAAACATATTGAGATTGATCGACATTTCATAAAGAAGAAGTTAGATGCTGGAATCATATGTCTACCTTTTGTGACTTCAAGTCAGCAAACTGCAGATATCTTGACCAAAAGCTTGGCAAGACCCACCTTTGAGCATTTGATAGACAAGTTGGGCATGATAGATATCTATGCACCAACTTGAGGGGGGGTGTTGGAAAATACATCAATATTCAATAGTTTATTTCCCTATGTTATTGTTCCCTTGTTATTATTTTCTAGTCAAGTCTAGAGAATTCCATTATGTCATTTTTCCAGTGTAGCAATTTTCTAGACTAGTCTAAGAGAACATTAATTGTATTCTCTCTATAAAAACCAGCCCTTGGCTGAAGAATAAATTATAACAGTATTCTCATCATAACAATATTCTCCCATTATCTTTCAATAATGTGTAGTAACTTGTTATGTAGTGTGTTTGTGCATCTATCTTCTTGATGTCTCTTCCCTTGTATGATTTGAAAACTTGATTTCTCACTCATGCGACTATTTTAATTTAGTTTTATGTCAAATGATAACTGATGAAATATATTTAACTCGAATAGCACAATTACATAATTAACGAAGCATATGCTGTACAGGGATTAACAACTAATGATTCAAGAGATTTTTTCCTTCCGGGTGGCAATTATCCTTTTTGGCTAACCTATACTGGTGAAGGTCCTTCAGCACTATTTCACGTTCCTAAGAATATTGATTGTTACATGAAAGGAATAATCTTATGTGTTGTTTATTCATCAACATATGAAAACTTGGGAGTTGAATGTCTTGCTAGTGTTTTGATCATTAATTATACAAAGTGCACCATTCAGATATACAAGCGAGACACAGTAATGTCCTTCAATGATGAAGATTGGAAGAATGTAACATCAAATCTAGGACCCGGTGACGAAGTGAAGATATTTGTAGCTTTTGGACAGGGATATGGATTGATTGTTATGGAGACGGCTGTTTATCTAATATATGGCCAGTCGATTACTATGGAAGCTGAGTCATCAACTAACATTGAAATGGAGGCATCAGCCGAAGGGAACTTGCAGCTGTCACCTGAAGTGAAAATGGAACCATCGGCCGAAGTGAACTTGCAGCTGTCACCTGAAATGAAAATGGAACCATCAGCCGAAGTGAACGTGCAGCTATCACCTGAAGTGAAAATGGAACCACTACCAAAGTCTAATAGAAGTATCTTTACAAGACTTGGAAAAAGAATGGGTGCATGTTTATGCTTGAACCAACATAGAGATAAAGGTTTGAACAATTTTTGATTCGACATGCCTTTGTCATACAATGTGATTCCCTTGTTTCATGTTTCTCAATATTTTTATGGAGGGAGGATGGATAGCCCTATGTTTTATATGCATAAAAAAGGGAACTAGTGTGCTTGTTATTTGTTTCACTTATTGAGAGTATAAAGCCATATTGAAATATCTACTTGAGCATGTTAATTTTGCATCCTTGTTGTTTCTCTTGCATCTCATTGGTGGCATTCATCCTTTAGTCTTAGCAACAAAAGGAATGAGGAAAGGTAAAAGAGAATTCTATCCACTTACAAGCCAAACCAGAAATTTAGTCAAATCGATATTTCAAACACTATTTCAACATTTGCAGTCCAAACAAATGGATTATTTAATATCAAGTTGTACAAGTTCATAACTTTTGAAGGATATTTAGTTAAAGTTAAATACAGTGGGATCTACTGATTCTGCTGGAGAAATGTTTAATAAAATTGAAACACAATCATCCCAAACTTTCTTACTTCTTTGCCAAAATGAAATTTTGTTGTGCTTGTAATCTTCCAATGACAAAATATATCTTGTCAAGTCTTCATGGCAGCGTTCTCCAACCTCATTAACAAGGTTATAACAACATTCAGTACCAGTTGTTTGATTACCAGAAAACACAGTATAGAAAATCTCATCCCCGCATAATGGATATAACTTTGACGCACAGTTGTTCAAATACTTTTCATACGACGATGACAATGGTCTCGGTGCATAATTAATCGTGGAAGGAGAACCATTTGATTCTTCAACATTGGTTGAAATCCCAGTTTTGAATAACAAAACTTGACAAGTCATTACCATTGGTAATAGAGTATAGCGGAGAAATGTAGCCATGGTTCAATTCTTCGGAGATGTATGGTTAAGGAAAACTCAAATGAGTTGTTGATGACTTGTTAGTGATGAAATAAGTTATATATATAGTTTAAAAATAATTAATATTTGCATTAATTGGTTTTTGATAACTCTATTAATACCAAAAATAATCGTAAGGATGTTTGCAAGTTTTTCAAAAACCTCCACCATACAATTCTCATGTTAGCATGTTACACTTTTGGTTCATTAAAGATATTTCATTGTAGGAAAGAAGAAGTTATCAGTTTAATGTAAATTATACGCTTGGTTCTATCAATCATTATGTTGTTCTTTCGACAAAAAAATAAATCGAATATGTAAATATAAACTTAGCCTTCAAAAGTTTTCCCCTTCAAAACCTGCCAAAATCCAAATCACAAGCAAAGCCTTAAAAAACATGAAATAACTTTAGTAAAAGTATTTAAGGAAAACTTCACTTGTTGCCTTCTTTTAGAGCCTTTTCTATCTACAATCATATAGCTTCATCTAAAAATACGATATTTCAATATTGAACAAGTCATAAGTTATTAATTTCACTGTTTTCCTGCAAGCTTGCTCCATGTTTGTTATACTCATGAAATATAAGTTGAATGATATACCTGACATAAAACCGAAAAGTGTCCTATACCATAACATAACTAATGACTGAATTTGTTAGAATTAGTTATCATGTCTGTATTTTGAATAAGCAGTACATTGTTATGATCTTAAATTGTACATTTTGAATTCAGTATGACAGTATAAGAGTTTGGCAACTAATGAATCATATTTTTTCCAATAATAATGGATCATGTAATATTAGTTTGATGTGCGACTATGTTATGTGACTCAACTCGCTTAGCTATTCTAGTTTATAAAATGTGAATAGCCAGCCTTAAAGGACACTTAATATGAGACATAATATGAGAGAATAAACTTCAGCATAAGCATGAGTTTTTTAGTCAAAGCCTAAATGTGGAATTCCCTCTCCGTTGATGATGTTCACAAAGTTATCCAGATTATTTTTATCGTCATGGTTGCATGGAATTTATGATACAACAAAAGCTGTAGAAATATCCACACTAAGCATTCCTGAAATCAGGAATTTCAACGCAATAAATACTCAGATGTTGAATCATACACTTCAAATTACAACATTGAATATTCATTGCATTGGAATTCCTGAAATCATTTTCATCAATGCTAGGCATTGGAAGGCATAAAGCTCTTTCGTTTTTGAGAAATGCCTTTATTTTTTTACTTATTTTAACACGGCCTCTACAAAAAAGATTGAATAATACCAGAGTTATATCTGAGCATCCTTGCCTCTTGTGAAATTGCTATAATGAAATACGACATGAAATTGAAATGAAATGCCACACAAAGTATAGTTTCTACGAAATGTTGTTTGTAGTTTGAAGAAGGATCAAAAAACAAAATCCATTTTTATTTTAGGAAAATTTTCACATCTAAATAATAATGTGTGCTCATGTTTCTGCATCTAATATCCTAGAAGATAGGGTTCGGTAATTTGCATGAAGTGTATCTCTTAGTTTCAAGACAATTATCACACATTTGTAGGAAATAGGAACCGGTGTGTGTACTGTGTTCTCTAATCATGTCGCAAGCAAAAGTATAATAGCCCCCCTTTTGTTGCAGATAGGAGAATACAGGCAAGACAATAATCAGTGTTCTTTCATCACAAGTTCATAACCTACCACACACAGTCTCATGCACCACATATCGTATTTATCAAATCCTCCTCGATAAAAATCACAGTAAGGTAGCTATATTACCAACATGAGTTCTGCAATAACTACAAAACACATTGTCTGTTGTCAAGTGGTATGTTATACAGTACCACTTACAGTACATCACAGAACTAACCATGATTTACAAGAACTGGAAGAAACTCTTATTCAAATTTCTTAATCAGTGATAAGTCATTTAACATCTTCTCAATAGCTTCATCATCCTGAGCCCGTCCTCTTGTCTGCATGTTAAAAAATGACACATTACAGAAAAGATGTATTAGTTGTTACACAAATTTAGTGTGTGAACTGTAACTTGCTCAGCAGCTTCACACAACTCAATAGAGGCGTATCTTATCTCATCAGTAAAAGCATAAAACTTAATGTTAGAACACAACCAACATGTGAGACAGGAAATCAATAAGCATAGCACTTGACCATGTTTAACAGTACAATAATTTTAAAACCACGATCCATAAGGGTGCAAGAATACTTCAAATGTCAATCGCCCTATCAATTATTATAAGGTTACAACCATATAGAGGTAAGTTTAGTTTACAATTGGACAACACACATACATCCAGAAAATGAAGTTTTTTCATTAATTCTATGTCAGAAAAAACATTTTGAACCATGATGAATCTGGAATATATTCTGGTGAGGGCAAATGGTAAAAGAACAATGTAACATAAGGCTCACGGAGAGAATACATGCAAACATATTAATAAAAAAGTGAGATTCCAATAAGGAGAAGAAAAATAAATAGTAACCCAATAAAATCCTTAGCCACCAGCTTTTACTTGTGAGTTCTCCAATTTTGGGAATTTTTGTAAATTTAATTGCCATAATAACTAGTAGACATTTCTGATTTTGCTCATTGTCAAAACAGAATTTTACACCAAAATTAAGTTATTCCCTGCTAGGTAGTAATGACCGCATCAGTCAAACAATGCTACCTATCAACTCAATAAAATTTTAATAGAAATTTATTCAAAGAGATAAATTTATAGAGCATCATATTTGATTCAATTCATGCCTTCATTTCCCTCCCCTTCTTCATTTAATAAGCATGAAAGGGAGAATGAAAATCATTTAAAATTGACCTAACATCACCACTCCTTCCCAAAAACTAATCCTTCTCCTCCCCGCGCAACAGGAAAAGTTTACAGATAGAAGGAGAAGCAACTTATTTCTACCTTGATAGATGGAACCATAGCAATAGCTTCCTCTACAGTTTCCGGGCAAAGATTTCCTAGGACACACAGCTGCAATAAATTTATTGAAACAGTTAATTGTGTTGTGTGAAATTATAACTCCTTTCCTTTAACCTGATAATAAAATGTGAAAACTTGCTTCCTAAACCGAATTTGTGAAGGGAATAATCATATTACCTCAAATTCAGCCAACTGATATCTAGCAAGAATTCTTAAGCCAGTTAAGATCACAATCTGATACAGGGCTTTGCAAATTCAAATTTCTAATTAAATGATAGAAAGAGATATTACGTAGGGGTCCGTTTGGTTCAACAAAGGGGGGAGTTTTTAATTAAAAGCATGTTTGGTTTAAGATGAGGGGAGGAATTTTTAATGGTTTAGAAGTGTTTTTAGTCACCTCACATCCAAATCCCCCCAATTTGAGGGTAAGCAGAAAGTAGTCTAGGGGTTTTGATTCCCTCCCATCCCCTCTCTAAAAATTGAACCAAACATAAATGATTTAATATATACCCTCCCCTTCAGCCACTCTCAACCAAACGGACCCTAAAAGGAAACACAGGATTCAGAAAGACAAGAGAAAAGTCAATCAAGAAATAAAAGAAAACGAGATTATTCATTATTATGAAAGAAATAAGATGGACCCCAACACAATTTTCATTTAAGTAAATATATATTATGAAAGAAATGACATGGACCCCAACACAATTTTCATTTAAGTAAATATATGAATCATGAGAAATAGAAAATGGGTTCATCAGCTCAATTTTGAAGGATACTCTCGAACTTGTCTAACAGCATCAGGATTTTTGTAGCGGCTGAAACGCTTCACATACTGCAATGACTTTTCAAATACCCTGAAAAAAAATAGAAGGAAAAACACATTACTCTAAGGTGCTAACTACAACATTACTCCGCTTCTATATCAACATCATTGTCAAATTCATCATTGAAAATATGTCAATTGGGTTTGGCAAGTTCAAGGACATGTTATTTGATTTAGGTATTATTACAGCGGTAGACATCAAAGCATATCTCTCTTCTTCCAGCAATAGTATCAAAATAAAAGATCTTGGAGTCATTCAGCATAACAAATGCATGTCATATTCCCGGAATAAAAAGTAATTTCGCTAGGGGCATAAAAATGGTATGCATGAACTTTATGTCTGAATAACACATGAACTTTGATACAGGATTTGAACTCACTGAGAAACTTGATTCATGGCATCGTCAGACGACTGCTGAAGCTGCTCATATTTGTGCTCCAGAATTAATGAAACTTCACAGTTCATCAAACACTTTGCTTTCAAAAACTCTGGAAGAAGAAGAAAAATAAAACTACTTCTTTAGCGCAAAAACAAAAAAGTCGCAATAATTATACCAAACTAAAATCATGTTCCATCAATCCAACATGACAAAGCATAAGATCATATTGTCTATCAAAGAACCAATCAGACTTTGAATGGTGTAATAAAATAGCTACGTGATAGGACCATGGTGATAGGCCACAACTAATCAAAGCAACACCCATTATTTATAACCTTCATATACTAACTAATCACTTAAAAATAGAGGCAGTATTACAGTATATCACTTCAGAATATAGGTCTAGGTAGTATTCAACATAGGACAAACATAAAGAATAAGGCCCTTGAATTGGCTTATTTGAGCTTATCTACTGACATAAGCACTTGTGAGAAGAAGTTATGAAAACAGCTTATGACATGTTCATAAGCTATTTTCAGCTTATTTTTATATCTAGGATAGCTGATATATAAAACAGCTTTCTGCTTATTCAAAAACAGGTTTATTTTATTTTATCTTTTGTTACGGAAATAGATTGTAATAAGCACTTATATATGACAAGTACTTATGCTATAAGCTGGAAATTAAGCGGTTTAAGTGGCAGTAAAATTTACAATTTAGTGGGAACAACATAATAGAGCATATTCAAGCAAAGAAACCCCAAACGAAGAATTAGGATGCGTGAAGATAAAAAATTCGAATTAGGGATTTCAAAATTTACTAATGATGCAGTAACTTTGAAATTCAAGCAAAACAGTACACAAGGTAGGAAGTAAATCGATAATTGAGTGAAGAATTAGTGGTAAAAAAACGAGAATGAGAATTTACCGTCTCCGATTTTGAGTTCAGCGGCGTTTTCTTCCTCTTCACCAGACATGATTCACTCCTTCTTCTGCTGAATTCAGTAATTTTGAAGATTTGAAAGAAATTAGTACAAATCAAATCACAAAGATAATGATGTGATTGGGAAGAAGAAGAAGAAACGGTGCAACGAACTAACCAGAATCAAAACGGTGAGAGAAGTTGAGGGCTTTGTGTCGTTCACCTGGGAAGAAAGTAACACTCGTTTTGGATTTTAGAGAACGTTAAACGCAGCGTTTATAAAGCTACCACCTTATTTCTGTCAAAAACATAAAATAAAATAATAAAATATTGTTTTTTTAAAGGAATAAAATTTTATTTATTGTAAATTCTTTTATCACCCTCTAAAGTTTTGGTAATATCCTGTCTTGAGATATTCGTGAGCTTAACTCAGTTTGTATGAACAATACATAATATATGCAAAGTTCGGGGTTCAAACCCGGCCACCACAAAAAAAAAAAATCCTATCTTGAGTTCAAAATTCTTTTATAATTAAAATTTATTTCAAAAATACTAATAAAATACAAGATCTTTGAGTATAAAAAATTAACAACCAATTAAGAAAAATAGAAACAAATTATTATCACGATTATTTACAAAATGATATTAAACACGAATACACAATGTTCGAATATGTGTTAGAATCTCTGGCTATTTTTTCTCGTTTTATTATTATAGTTTTGAAGAGTTTTAAATAAATATTAAATAATTGGAGTTATAATATCATATTGTTGCAATTATATTTCAAAACATTTGATAATAGAAAAAGAAATGCTTAAATGTATTTTTTTTTGTCTCTTAACTTTTAAAAAGTTTTGATTTTGGCTCTTTATAAAAAAAAGAATTTTGATCCATTAATTTTACAAAACATCGCAAAACGTACAAAAATTGCAATTTTTGCCCTCTATTTGTATGAAAAACAGAGAAGAACTTGACTCCTAATATGCATCCTACAACCAAAAGTCATTGATCTTCTGAGAATGGAGAACATTAAGTGCATAATGCATTCAAACTCTCTTAAGCATGCTTTTCTTTCTCCTTCACGATTGGGTTGACTCATTCGGATAAGAGTTTCTCAGTGTGGGTGATTGTTGGAGCTTTTGATGAATAATTGTTTTTGTACCAATACATATGATTTTATAAGGACAAAAATATTGTTTTTGTTCCGTAGAAATTAAAATCAAATTTTTGTAAACTTAACTTATTTAGTAGGGACAACACAATGCAATATGTTGAGGTCGAGATTCAAATCATGAATTCTTCACTTGTTCACTTTATAGATGGATATACAAAAAATTGAAACCAAAATTTGTTATATTTTTTTGGCATGTAGAAGAAGTGGAAAACACTATTTGAATTGACATATTGAAATTTTAAGTTCGAATTTAAAATAAAATGATGATATTATTAATTAAGATGCGTTTGATTCACTAAATAGAGATCCAATTTTGCCAATATCTGATGTTCATTAAACACCTCTTTTTAGTGGTTTCTATAAGATTAATGTTGATGCAACATGTCTGATAGAAGGTGATAAGTAAGGTATTGGTGTTATTGTGAGAGATAATAAAGGTGTTGTCGTTGGTGCTAGTTCCTGACAAGTCTTTTCATTACTAGATTAAGAGGTTGTAGAAGCTTTAGCTATGCGGAAGGATTTGAAATTTGCGAAAGACATGTCTTTTCTGAATCTTATAGCAGAATCAAATGCTTATAATGTGGTTTTAGCGTTGAATGCTCACCACCAATCTTCTAACTATGTTGGCTCTATTATTCGAGATTGTATTAGTTTGAAAGGTAATTTTTGTAGTTCAAATTTTTTACATGTTAGGCGTGAAGCCAACCAAGCTGCTCATTACTTAGCTAAATATGCTCTTAAGAATTTAGATTGCGTATGGATCGAAGAAACTCTGTCTTGTATTTCTGCAGTCTTGGCTTTTGATTCATTGTCAGACTTTCATTAATGAATTTGTCTTTATCATCAAAAAAAAAAAAATTGATAGAAAAAATTTCGGATATGAGACAATTTTATTTTGACTGAATATTGACAAATATAATAATTTAATACATAGCGTGATTTATGACAGAAATTGCGAGGCGTACAACTCAATACTCACATCATATTTCCAAAAACTCGTTGTTACCTTTCTTCATCGGTACTCTCCGTTTCTTCTTCTTCATTCCCAAATTTCTACAATTCACATTCATTCACATTATAAACATCAATTCATCCACTCACATAAAAATCTACACCTATAGATATAAACATTAGATATAGCGAAGAAAAACAGAAATGAGGCCAAACGCTTCGGCGATGAGACAAGCCGAGCTTTTGCGAAACGACGGTAACAATTACTTCAAGAAAAACCGTTTTAATGCCGCCATCGATGCTTACACCGAGGTTTCATTCAAATTTTCGACTTTTACTAACCCTTTTCTTTTCAATTGCAAAAATTAAAACTTTGTTTCGTTTCTGACATGGGTTTTTTGTTTTGTAGGCAATTACGCTTTGCCCTAATGTTCCGGTTTATTTTACCAATCGTGCTTTGTGTCATCTCAAACGAAAGTATGTATTTTTATGAAATTTGTGAATTTTTTTTTGGGTGTTTTTGATTGTTTAGGGTTTTTAATTTTGATTTGAAATATGGGTTGGTTTTTTAGGGTTTTGATTTCTGTATGTATGCAATTGAAATTGTGGTTGGAATATTGAGATTTTGGAGGTTTTATTGATTACAATTGTGTCCACAATGTGTTTGGTTTATTTGTAGTGAATGGGAGAGGGTTGAGGAAGATTCTAGAAAAGCAATTCAGCTGGACAGCAATTCGGTTAAGGTTATAATGATTGATCTGTTTGTAATTTTGTAATTCCTCCTTTTGTCTTACGCGTGGTTGATTGAATGGCTTCAATCATCGGTTACGAATATTGATTTTGGTTTTGAATGAATTTGTTTGCACATTTAGTTGTATGAGCATTGCTATATATCACGAACCCTTTATTCGTGAAAATGCGCGATGCACAATTTGGGTTTAAAACAATCCACATGACTTTACATTCGGATTAGGCGTAAAACAGATTGGGTATTGGTGCTAAATAGCCAATCATAAATATTTCTCTCCTGACTTTTTCGTGAAATTGCACCTGCACGATGCACGTCTTGGGTTAAAACAATCCACATGACTTTACTTCAGGATTAGGCGGAAAACAGATCGGGTATTGGTGCTAAATAGCCTATCATAAATATTGCTCTCGTAACTTTTTGTGATGTTTAGCATTTTCTTAAATTTATTTATTTATGCGTGGGGATACAAATTCCTTGATGTTAATAGATTCTTGAGACGTTAAGTAGTTCTCTTGGAAAAGATCATTTGGCCACAATTTTAAGAATTCTGATCATTGCAGATCTCTGAGGAGTTGGATTCGTGTTACACAAATCCTTGCAACTCAATTATCAAATAACTACTCAACCTATTTCCATGTTTTCTTTACTTAAGATTTAGTTGGTTCCTGGGCTGCGTTGCGTTAAAGGGGGTTTTCTAAATTTTAGATTGTTTTATGATTTTGATGAGCTATGTAAGATGCATATGTTTGCTATAAACCTCTCAGATGATGCACAGGTGTCTGAACAATCTCCATGGAAACCTCGACTTAATATTATTCTCTTTAACTTTGTTATTATATTAATATTATTGACTCATTGATGCTAAGTTTTGTGTCTAAACCAAACACAACTTTGGGGGATCTAGTACATTAACTACCAAGATATGTATGTCTTGTTTTGAGTTAGTTTTGGAAGGTGTTTCAATATCAAAATATGAACTTTAATACATTGATATATCAATTGTTTGTTGAAGTGACATCCAGAGTTTGGTGAAACCACTGGCTGTGTGAATATTTTCCTCATTACATCTTATATTTGATTATTTTGTAAAATGGTTGCATCTTTGTGCTTTGTTTTGATTATCTTGTTTCCAGCTGAATCTTCTTTTGCACATATTTCAGGCACACTATATGTTGGGTCTTGCATTGCTACAGAAACAAGAACATACGAAAGGAATCCGAGAATTGCAAAAGGTTTGTTGTCATCAAACACCCGTGTTATCTGTTTCATGGACATCAATTAATTTTGTTATATCTGTTGCAATAAATTATTTAGTGCTTCTTAGTGTGATTACATCTTTACTTGTTTAAGTGTTAACTGGTTAAAAAAAACTATTTCCCTTTTCTGTTTGTGACCTTCTGTATTTTACAACTTTGTGCCATTGATAAATGTTGCAGAACAACTAGAAAGACAATATTAAAATATAGCATAATCATGTCCCCACATTTTATGCTTCCTTCCCCTGGGATTGGATGTGGTTTATTATTCTGCAATCTACACTGTTTCTGATCTAGGACAGTCATACATGATATATTAAAACTGTCATTGAGTTTGACAGAGATAAGTGACAAGTTAAAACATCATCATAAATTAAAGGGTGGGAATTAAAGGGTTTGACAGAGATAATATGAACAATCATATTGTTGAGTTTTGAGATTCTAAAATTCTATGAATTAAGTTGCGAAGAATATATATGTACATTGTAAGGTTCATAATGTGCACCAGAAATCATGACTCAAATAATGAAATACTATTTATAGGTAGAAACAGCAAAACAAATGACTAATTTACCTGTTGCATCATTTGCTACATGTGAATTAATTCTACAATATTAGCAAAATTATAGGATATTGGTAGGGAATGAAGAAAAGATAGAAAGGGACATCCCAGTAATATCGGATTGATATGGTGTGGTGAATGGAGATGTTATACATAATACCAACTGAGGAAGTCCTATTTTGTAATTCTAAATAGGTGAAGTACTAGTGTATTATTACCAGTACAAGCCCTAGCCCAATAATTCATACACTCGGCAGTTGCCCCTAATCCCCTTTATTCTTCCACACGAAATGAAATTTCAAACCAATTTTAAGCCAAAAGCTTTGCCTTAGGGTGTGTGGACGCTTTTCCATCTCTTTATCTCTCTAATTCAGTCTTGTTATGTTGATATTTGATGAACAAAAGCTAAGGATGCATGCATGTATATTACGTGAGGGATGGTTTGGTTCTCGTTTTTAGTTAATTCCTAATATTGCTTGCTTGGGTTCTGTTCACTCTGCATTTGCTTTCTTTTTCATTTTTATTTCTCAATTTTATATTTTTTCACTTCATTTAAAATTTTGCTGCGAAGTAAGAAACAGTTTGTTTGAGAATTTTGGCTTGCTATTGAGCTGTCAACAGGACATGGCTCTTCCATTATTTAAATTTTAATGTCACGTCTGATTGAATACAACATTCCTGCTGATTTTCAGTGTGGTGCATTTTTATGAGATAATAACAATGCCTTACCCTCATTTTTCAAATGAATAATGATTCTTTTGTTTTTGGTCATGATTAAGGCTTTGGATCTTGGGAGAGGTGCCAATCCAAAGGGATATATGGTTGAAGAAATATGGCAAGAGTTTGCAAAGGCAAAATACAAGGACTGGGAACGTTCATCGTCCCAACGATCATGGGAATTGCAGAACTTGAAGTATGTTTTTTCTGATTGTCAGATCTATTATCTGAGCATCTTTTATTCATGATCAGTTGTCTCCATTGTATTTATTATTAACTATACAATTTTTTTCCAGCCACATCTCAACTATTTTTATGTTGGTTTAGTGAATATTTTGTGTTATCATGTAAAGTATTATTATCGCAATGTGTATTTGTGTCTCAGAGAAGCTTGTAAGTCTGCTCTAAAGGAAAAACATTTTCTTGGCTCTGAAATGGAAGGATTTGTAGATGATGCTACTACTTCCCATTTGAAACAGTTGGAGGCTGTAGAAAGAGTCTTCAATAAAGCTGCAGATGATGACATACCAACTGAGGTCTGTATGTGTTTTGTTTTTTTAGATTATAGATTCGAAAAATAAGTAAGGTTATTTATTAATCACCCAAATTGGCTTGTTGAATTTACAGGTCCCTGATCATCTATGCTGTAGAATAACTCTTGATATTTTTCATGATCCTGTCATTACTCCTAGTGGACATACATATGAGAGAGCAGTGATTCTTGACCATCTTCAGAAGGTAATGCGATTTTCATGTTTCATATTCTGGATCACATGTTTTTCGATATCCATCGAGGTAGAGTGCACTCATCTAACTACTCCTTTCTTAGGTTGGTGAATTTGATCCGATCACGAGGGAACCACTTGATCCATCACAACTAGTATCAAACTTGGCCATTAGGGAAGCAGTCCATGAATATTTGGACAAACATGGGTGGGCTTACAAGATAGATTAACAGAATATTAAGCTGGAAATTAGCAGTTTGTGAGAGGTTTGTTTGTTCACATAATGCAGCAGAATGCTGATGATGTGTTGTGCAAGATTGGTCAATTCATCTGCTAATTGTGTCTGTCCTTAATGTTGTGACTTTAAACATATGAAGTGTACATATGGTTTTGACTGATATTGTGTAAATAGTCTACTCGAATTTGTGTATACATTTAAGTGCCTGGTGAAACTTAACATTTCATATGCTTAGAAATGACTATCAAACTAGTTTATTTGACCAATTTGCTGTGGTTCCTTCCTAAAAGAATTGTGGAAGAGAGGGATGAAGATCCTACCTCTATCTCTCATCTTATCTCCTTTATCTCACATTTTTATTGCAAGTTACGATTATAAGTAGATGATTCAAATTGAGGAAAGAGGTGGTAAATAGCTTAATCGGCAGGGTTAACTCAATGCCAAAGCCACCAAGGCAAGAGCTTTATGCTTAAGTGTCTATTTGGTTTTGCTGCGAAAAAAATTAGTTATGAATGAATTGATTCTATAAAATTGATTTATGTTTAAGTAAATTATGTAAGAGTGATTTGAACAATAATATCAAGTCTAAATATGACCAAAAATTACAATCAAGAACTGCACATTTGTTGTTTCTTTGTAAATCTATAGTTGTCTCATAAGTTGTCTACAAAACTCTTTCGAATAACAAAACTCTTTCGAATTAATTGATAAACGGGAATCAAGACCTATTGTATGTGCCACATGTTTTTCAGTCCTATATAACAAATTGTCCATTGAAGCAAGAACAGAAACATCATAGGTGTAATAGACATTATGTTTTTCGGGAGCAATTGTTATTGATTGTGTGTCAAGGACAATATTGAGTCTAAGTATAGCATTATCAGACAGATATCTGGTATCACCTCAGGGCTATCCTCCTATGTGTCTGATGCTTCAACTATCTGACTCAGAATGTGTAACTCTTCTCTCTGTTGATTCCATCCTGAATAAGAGTAATGACATTATCACTTGATGTGGAGGGATTAACAACAGACTTTTGCAAATACCTCTTTTCCTTTGTAAAATTATGGTTGTCCTAAAAGTTGTCTATCAAATGGTTGTTCAAATAACACAACTCTTTTTGAAAACACTCAGGGGGCGTTTGTTTCAGAGATAAAAAACACATTCCTGGGAATAGAGGTTGGGAAAGAAGAATACCCATGTTTGGTAGAAAGGAACAAAAATAATATGCCCAGGAATAATTAATGCCCAGGAATCTACTTTCCTTACATTCTAGTCATTTTTATTCCCATGAAAAAGGGATGGGAAAATTATATTCCCAGGAAAAGAGTGCCCACGTTCTTGATTTTTATTATTTTTTTTCATTTAAAACTAAACAAATTATCCTCACAGCCAACCACGTTCTTGATAAAAACTCATAAGTATGCCCATTTTACTATTGTGCTCCCACGTTGTAAAAATTAACATAACAGTTTCCATTTATTTTAGTAATAAGGCATAAGGTCTATCAATGGAACCACCCACTTCTTTGAAAAGAATCCTAGGAATAAAAATTGGCAACCAAACACTTTTTTTGAAAAATTCCTAGAAATAAAAATCTCATTATGTTTTCCTGGGAAAGTTAATTCAAGGGAGTAATTTTTGCATCCGGGAAACAAACACCCCCTCATAATTCACTGCACATATTTACACTTTTGAGTCATTAAAATTCTCAGATTTTTTTTTTTGTTACAATTAAAATTATCATTTTTTTACAAATTACATGTTCAAATTTTTATGGAAATGATTTTTTTTTTAAATTGAAACTCCTAAGCACTATCTTCTAGACATGAGTATGTAGGCAAAATTTGTTACCATTAACTCTGTTTAAATCCTTTATTTATTTATTTTTGAGAGGAAAATCCTTCATTGTTGTTATCCATATATGATGTTTACATGTATGTTTTAAAATTTAAATCCATAAACTATTTCGAAAGAGAGTTGAAGTTAAAAGATTCACGATCATGGATTGCATAAAATTGATCAACTTAAACTTTTGTCTAACTAAAATTTTAATACAGTAACAGAAAAAAAAATTAAAATTTCAATATAGAAGTTTAGTTGAAATAAATACATTATTAATTAGATAAATATTATCATTTTGAGAATAAATTTCATGTGCCTAAGGTCAGTTACACGTGGTTGATGTGTGTGCGAGTGTTGTAAATTCCAAGGTACTGTGTTCAATTCACTGATAGAAAAATAGAGTAACAATGGAATTCAACGGATACCCGCATGAATATTTATTATAACTCAAAGTAAATCATCCAGAAGTGCATGTTTCATAAACACATAGTAAGATAACAAAAAAAGTGCATGTTCATGCAACAGATAATAACATAAGTCTAGGCTGCTCCATAGCCTAGTTTAGCATCCAAATCCCTCTCTACAAATTCTTTTTCTGCTTCAATCAACTCTTCTCTTGCTTTAGCATGATCACTCTCTAGAGCCTCTACAGTCTTCCTCAGCCTTTTCACATTTGCATATCTCTGAGCATAACTTTTCTTACCAATTGCAGATTCAAAATATGGCTTCAACCAGGATAAATCAAAACCAGTTCTTCCCATAAAATTTGGAGATGATTACAAGCTTCTTCATTCATATCTTTCACCCTTTTAGTGTTTAGAAAATGTAGAACTCGGCCTAATGCTGTCAATGCCCATTCTGTAAACCTACGAGTATGCTTTCTCTTCCTCTGGTTGTCAACATGTGCGCGATGCCATGAACATGCTTCCTCTATCAGTGAAACAAAGTTATTGTCTACTTTGCCTAAGAGTGAGGGATGCCATGAACATGCTTCGTCTAGCAGCGGAACAAATTTTGTCTAATTTGCCTAAGCCCCTGAAATCGACCAAATTGACACAAGAGGGCACCAAAGAGATTTCCTTGACAGAAATTGGTTGCGCTGGTGAATCCATCTTGCTAACTTCTTGATTAATTAGTCTTTCATACCCGTGTTCACTGACAGAAATAATCCGAGCTTTAATAATACAAGTATCATTCACAATAAACGCATTCCATGGGTTGCGGAGTTCATCCAAATGTATGAACTTGTCGACACTCCAGCAATAATTACTTGCATTGAACTCCTGTTCAGTTTCTGATAGAGACATATAGTGTCTTGTTCGGTTAAAAACAACTTGTATAAAGGGAAAAAAATGAATGTATCGCATATGAATTCATTCACACGCTCAACCACAAAATAAAGGAAAGTTCATCACAAAAGACTAACCAAGTAATAAAATTTCAAGACTAATCAGTTGCACCAAGTCTTCATATGCTGTTGCAATGCATTTTTCAATCAACTATTGATATAATTAACAGATGTCATGGTGCCTTATACCAAAAAATGTAAAAGCAATTGTTATTATGAAACATACCTTTGACAATTGTGAGCAAGGCATTGGCTTGATTAGTAAGAGCCAACTCAAGATTTACATATCTTTTCCAGTCTTTAGAAAAATCAATAATATCAGCAACAACCGAAAGAATTGATAATGACAAGTAACCAGAGTTGTTCTCGTTCCCTTTTGGATTCATAACAATCTGCCTGAAAAACAACATCGAAAACATTTAAAAAAAAAGCGTAAAAAACATGACAATGATGTTGAAGTATGTGTATGTAGTAAACTGGAATTCACTCGAGCACCAACCATGGATAGCCACTCATGAAAAAACTCTCCGAGTACATCTGAGAATCACATTTAGAGAAGTTCTTAATCGTCCATGTGAATTGCTCAATCGTCCATGGGGACCATGGCTCCATCTCAGCAGCCTAACAGCTTCAACTCCAACACCGTTGAGAAAGAATTATATTAATTTATAAAGTACTAAGATCAATCCTTTAATGTATCAACATGATCCTTGTATTTTAATATTCAAATGTAAACCTTATCAATATGCATCATTTTGATCACTTCCTATATAACTTAGGGGGTGGTTTTGTAGTTTTTTTTTCTTAGGGGGCCAAAATCGCAACTTCGTGAAAGTTAGGAGGCGAAAACTGCTATTAAGCCTATTATAAAATCAACATTGCCAAACAGTTGGATATATACATCAACAATATAGAAGATAGTACCTAAGGCTATGGCAATTCTTCGAGAAAGAATTGCTGCAAGAAAAAAAATATGAAATTAGAAATTGAAGAGGAGATGGAAAAATATGCATAAACATGTGTTCAAGAGATACCCTTTAGAGGGGAAGGAGTGGGCGTTGTGACAATGTGAAGTAAAACACATATATATTATATAAGATATAAGTAGTGCATGTGCAACTCCAAAAGTCTACCACCTTTTCAAGTACCTTTTTCATTTGTTGTTATTATCTATTTAACTACCATCAATTTAACGTTCAATAGTATTTTTTTAAGAATATTAGAGGAACTTAAAAGTTGATTTATGAAAACGGGTCTCATTATCAATAGTATTTGGATGAAATAAGGGACTTTTTTTGTGTGTTTGTTTCAGATTTTAATAAAATCCATTTTATTAAAAAAACATTTTTAGGCCCCAATTGTTTGAGATTTTATTTATAAAAAAATAACTTTTGTCATTTTTAAGTGTTTGTTTATGATTTTTAGAAAAAATATTTATTTAGACTTAAAAGGAAAAGCTTATTAGCTTTTTTCAAAATCAATTATTTTCAATTATAAGGAGGTAACACATGAACTAATTAAAAAAATGTTTTTTTTTAAAATCACTTTTTTTGTAGTAAGCAAACACAAATAACTTCTTATTTTTTTAAATAATCTCTAGATTTTTCTAACACAAAATCGATTATTTTAAAGCTGAAACAAACACACCCTTAACATCAAAATGAAAAGTCATTCTTAGTAGTTTTTCCATTTTTTTTTAAAAAACAAGGAATTCAAGTGTTAAAACTTCAAATCTTCAAAAATGAATTTTATGATAGAAAACAAAACTAAATAGATTCAGATTTTTTTTTAAATTTCTAAAAAAATCTCTAGATTCTTTAACCTAAAATCTTTTGAAGGTAGTTTTGTCGTTTATTGCTCATGTGATCATAAACTCATTAAGCACGTGGAAAGAAACATTAAAAAAATGCAAAAATAAAGAAGAATATTTTATTCATTTTAGTTTATGGTTTTCGAATTTAATTTCATGCGCCTTTGAAGTGCTGATTCAAGTGTAGTGTGCATGTGGGAAATAAGTCATTAGTTTAAGTTTTGTTATTCAAGATACTTGGAATTCAACAAGTCAATAATCAATCCCATTTGGATCGGTTTGAAAGCTCACGCATAGTTGCTTATTTACTCAATGATGGCACAAGAATGGTGGTGTTTTCAATCAACATTTCTATTTTGTTATTTCTTTATTTTAATAAATATTTGTAAGGCTAGTAATATGCCATTTAAATTAGGATTTAATTTATGAGTTTTATTTGAATTAATTAGGGACCATTGAGTTCATTAGAGAAAAAACTCTATAAATTGTAAGTTTCTCTATGAAATAAAAAAAAAAAGTAGAATTATGATGAAAATTAGACTATGTGTATTTTGAGTGAGAGTTTTCTCCTCATTAGCATTATTTCTTGGAGTAGAAGTGATCATGACACCTTCTTTACCATCCCTAATCCCCAAATTCATCCTTTTATTTTACCTTTTTATTTATATACTCTTTGGTTCTCTATCAATTGTGATCCTACTCAACTAAGGGATTAATTTCTAAAGTTACACACATTGTTACCAGTTCAAAAATAACAAAAACAGTGTCTCACTATAAATCTTTCTATCTAAATGAAAGAAATAAAAAATTAATAAGTATTTTTTTTGTTAACCCTTTGCTTTCATAGGTAAAGTTTGGCAGTCATGTAAATAAAGTACGACAAAGAATTGTACTACTTAATAATGGAATGGTTCGTCCTTTGATAAAACTTATTAATCACTTGGTTTTTTTAGGGGAAAAACTTTTTGTTTGGTTTGATTTTGGCCTTTTAGAATTTTCAAGGATTAATTTACACCATTACATAAATCAACTCCAAAATTAAATATTAATTCACATGTATCATTTCTTCTTAAGGTTCTCACATGTATCTTTTTCTTTCTTGAATCTTTTTTTTTTTTTTTTTTGACGGGGGATGATACTAGGAAATTTTTGTGGATTAAATGGAATGCAATTTGTTTGAAGGAGGTTTAGGGTTAAGGATGATATAGGAGTTTAATTTGCCTCTTCTTGGTAACTCGTGTTGGAGGACCGTGATAGTTTATGGAGGGGAATTGGTTGGTTGATAATATTTGTCGTAAGGTGTGGGAGATGAGGAAATGGCAGAGGAGATTGTTGGCATGGTAGGAGGATTTAGTGGGGAGTCCAGTGAACTATTAACACGTTTTGTTTACGAGTTGATATTGTAGACATGTGGATTTGGGATTTACATCCGTTAATAAATGCCGACTAAGAGTGTGTTTATTTAACTTTTAAAAAATAGATTGTGTTAGAAAAATCTAAAGATTTTTTTTTAGAGATTTTTAAAAAAAATTGAAGCTACTTGTGTTTGTTTATTACAAAAAAAATAACTTTTTTTACAAAATGAATTTTAACTAGTTTATGTGTTTGAAAAAAAAAAGTAGATTTTGAGAAAAACTAATCCTAATAGCTTTTCATTTTAGAGTTAAAATAGATTTTTTTTTGATAAAACGATTTTTCTAAAAATCCTAAACAAACACATAAAAATGAAAAAAATTATTTTTTTATTAATTTTTTTTTTATTTTTTCATGAAAAAATCTAAAACAAATGGGCCTAATTGGATGAGATGATCTTATTCGTAACGGACAAAGTCATAATAAATGAGTGCATTTGGGTGTAATAGTGGCATACCAAATACTACCTTTGTCTTTTGTAAAAAAAAAATAATACTACCTTTGTCTCTATATATAAGACCATTTTGATAAAAGCAAAAGATTTAAGATAGTTTGTATTTGCATTAAATTTGTACGTTCCCTTTTCAAGATTATCCTTCAATTATCAAGAGATAAATAGTTGGTCTTTAATTCTCTCCAATTAATTAGGGGTATTTTTGTAAAAAAATAATTAATGTACCTTGATATTTGAAGAGGATCTTTATAAAGAGACAATAAATTTTTGTAAATGAGTCTTACAAACAGGGACGGAGGTAGTATATTCAAATATATTGTGGTGGTTTGTATTTGGGCAAAACAAAGTTACAATAAATGAGTGTAATTAATATATTGAACTGCATTCCAGTACTTTTTTTTAGGGTTATTGGGTTATAACGTTCCAATACTCATAACCTTGCACACACAAAAAACAGGTTGTTTAGTTTGAAGGATGCATATGCCAGTCTGATTAAATGGTAAAACAACTCAGATTTTTTGATAGGTCTAGATTTTCAAGTACTACGTAGTTAAAATTCTTAAATATCAGGAACAATTGATCCTAATGGGGAATCAACATCAAAAGCATTTGAACATTCATTCCATACTTTCTTACTCCTTTGCAATATTGAAATTTTGTTTGCTTTGAACTTTGGAGTTTCCACAATAAATCTTGTTGTGTCATCATGGCAACGTTGTCCTATCTCATTGACAAGCAGAGAGCAACATTAATAACTAACCGTTTGATTACCAATATATACAGTATTAAAAATCTCATCATCACATGGTGGGATTAATTTCTCTATACAACTGGTCAAATACTTTTGATAAGGTGACAATGAGTCATTTGATGATGGTGAAATGGGAGATGAAATCTCACTTTCAACTAACATAGAAAAACAAATAATTGATACAAATAATATACTTAAGGTGTGGAATGTTGCCATAACTCAACTTCTTTATAGATATCTATGATTAAGGAGGGTTAAAATTGTGTTTGCATGTTAGTGATAAAGTATAGGGAAATTCTATGGTGAAGTCGTGAAAATGACTTTTCTGATGAAGTTAACACTATAATATCAAAAGTGTAGTGAGTAACACCCCACTGTTTGTACAGTGACATCAAAAGTTCAGTCCCCATAGTATCATCAATTCATCAGATTAACAAGACTACACTTAATCTAATTTTATC
>Ga0228710_1000341_pt1 | contig 54556 bp, 25 predicted proteins | sample MedpolnodulmetaG_FD_177995 | JGI IMG/M metagenome (GOLD analysis project Ga0228710, IMG submission 177995) | Root nodule microbial communities from Medicago polymorpha collected in Santa Monica, California, United States - pink nodules | ecosystem: Host-associated > Plants > Roots > Nodule... | reverse complement strand
GCTCTCCTTTTCATTTTCTCTATAATCAACTACCAATGAAAATTGTTTTTATATCTTCCTATAAAACTTATTTCAAAGATAACACAAAAAACTATGTTACAAACTACTATGTTTTAGTTTTCTTAATAAGTGTGATTTTTTATTTTGCTTATAATATGGGACGGAGAGAGTAGGTTAGAAAAATCCTTTAAGAAAACCTTTTTTTTTAAGATTTTTTTTTTGTTTATTCTCATGAAATTAAATGCAAATTACATTAAATTTTATCTCTCTTCCATTTTCTCCATAACCAATAGCCAATAAAAATTGTTTTTACATCTTCCTATAAAACTTATTCCAAATAAAACACAAAAACTATACTCCAATTCTTATGCTTTAGTTTTTTTAATTAGTGATTTAATTTTTTTCTTACAATTTGAGACGGAGAGAGCATAGTATAGATACTTGTATTGTTTTGTTTTGAGTTTGGTTGTTGTTTGAGTATACGATGTCATTTGTTGTTTTTAGGATCTTGCCAAATCATTTTATAAAACTAGATTAATATGGCTATGCCTATGTGTGCTGGTTTTAGATTAACTTTAACTTTGATTTTAGATTGACCATCTATGCGTGTGGGATTAGTGCTACACTTCAACATTTCAATTTCAATATTTTTTTTTCTTCTATTTCTTCTACATATTTAGAAAAAAATCCCACTCTTTTCAATATTGGGCTAAATTCACTATTAAAAACTCAAAATCTTACTAACAGATTCTACAAACATGATTAAACTTGAATTGTTGCTTGTCTTAACAAATCTCCTTGATCAACATCAACCCCAATTTAAATATTATTTTCCACATGTTCACTTCAGTGATAAAGCTTATATATCACTTTCATTCTTGAAACTTCAATACAGGCAAGTTCAAAGGAATTTTTCAAAACAATTTAATCATACATAATCAACTTCCTTTTCACACTCTCACACCAATTCTCTCATGTGTTTGATTTGGTATGTCACCCAATCACTACACCTATACCATTCTACCATAGGATTGAAAAAATTCAAAGCAATTAATCAACATGCTACAATACTACACACTTAAGAGGTCTTAAGGGTTATAACGGGGCATATGAAAAAAGGGAAAATTTGAAAAACCGTAGTGAATAAACTTCATCATGGCGTAGCAACGGTCTTTGTCGTTGGCATAAGTACAATCAACTTCATCTTTGCAAGCAACTTCCACATCTACTGACTACTGGTTGGCTTCGACATTGTAGTTGCGTATCGAGGTTGCTATTCTCAATGTGTAGTTAGAAACAAGGAACGAAAACACCAAAAACATAGTATGTTAGTTATCTATTGTGATTTGAAACTTGAGAGCAATGTTTTAAAAAGAGACCGAACCGACCAGTTTAACCGCTTCAACCAAAAATTAACCACCTTGTTGATTGATTTGTTCTCGATTACATTGAAGTCTAATTGAATCATATTGAATTGGTTTTAAAACCAAAGTTGGTTCAACGTTCATTTTTAAAATTTTTTTATTTATGTATTTGTCGTCCATTTCAAACGTGTTTGAACTAATTGAATCATAAACCAAGGTTTGATCACTTCAATTTTTATTCCAATTTTAAGCCATTGCTTGGAAACTCCAAGAAGAGGTGGGTCTCGTACTCTTTAATTTACGAGCTTACACTTTATTCCGTTAGTTTCAATTCATTTACCAAAATTATTTTTTAAGATTTCGAAATAAATGAAAGATATACATATTATCTTAAATAATCACATGAAACGGACGAAGATAAATTTTACTGCTAAATTTGAAAAATTATTAAATTACCAAACATTCTAATTTAAGGGTTACATTGTCCAAGCCATACAACTTCAAGGAAAATTTGATTTTGTTGGGTGGTACAAAAGTGAACTTTTTAATGCAATTGTATCACCCCCATAATTTAAAATAAGAAAGAATGGGTGGAACTTGGAAGATCATACCGTGAAATTTGGTTGCAGCGGTTAGTCAGCCTTTGATTGGAGAATGGGTGGGTCTGTTTATTCTCTCTTCGGTTTCACTTGAGATGGGGTTTGGTGGGCCGAACCCGACCGATGCTCACCCCTATGGGGTATAACTTTACAAGGATATCTTTGAAAGTTTGGTTGGAAGAAGAGCCTTTTTCATTTTTCTTTGGTCTCATTTTAAGCGCTTCGATATGGGACCGGAACATAATTTTTTTTAAATAAGTTAAAGGACCAAAGTGATATTTAAGAAAAACTAGCAAAAATAAAAAAAGAACGAACAATTACACTATGATCTAAATATACTTTTCAGCTTATAAAATTTAACCACTAAAGAACAAAAACCACACATTAATTCTTTAGTGTATATGGACACAGGGAAAAAAAAAGGGTTGGAACACTTTGTATAAGATGCTATGAAATCAATACATGTTGTTGAAACTAAAACATAGTGTCATCAATGGGAGGACCTAGATATTCAATTCCATCCATTTGACAATTTTCTGGCATCTCAATTTCTTCTAACAACGCATAACTATCATCTTTGTCTTTCACCTCACCAATCTCTTTCTCATCTGCAGGATAAAATAAATCGTTTATGGTCAAGACATAGCAGAATAATGTCAAATGTACATTGCTATAGGAGTTTGAATGATTTAAATATACAATATGCAATAGAAATATTTTTGAACCTCATGTATATTTATTTTTAGACAAAGTTTCCTTTTATGTGCAATGAGAAAGTGTAGTGACTCACTTGGAAAAGCATTATAAGGGTAATCTTTATAGTATGAACAGTCTCTGCCATCTTCTTTGGAATAAGGTGGACCTATGACATCAAGCACAGCACATGGTGTTATAGCTGTGAATTCATGAATGTTGCCTCCAGTTGTTGGATACAATACTGAAGTATCACATGGTGCAGTGAACACTTTATTTGCTTTTAACTTTGCCAATCTCACTGCCAATACAAAATTAACTTTGTTAGTCACATTTTAAAAACCAACACAGAGTTAGGTCCTAGATTGCCTGCATTCGACAATCCGTGCAGTCACATGGTTAGTCAAATCAATACTATTTATGTGATTGCACAGATTGATAACATCAGACAATATAGGTCTCCATGAGTACATGGTCACTAGATTTACTTCACTCAATTATTCTAATTCTTGAATTTTGGTTGAATGATCAATATCACAAACGGTTCAAATTGGGTCTAACTCCTCCTTATAAAATCGGTACCAAATTGAAAACTTAGAATTTTAAAATCTCGTTTAAATTTAAAAAAGTGTTGAGAGATATAAAGAAAGCTCACATTTTGATGATGGTTGCAACAAGTTGTGAGAGGCCTCATGATCAACCCAATCATAAGACTTAATGTGCATTTGCCCTAATAGAAGCTTGCTGAAAACAGTCATGCCTGGGTGGTTATGAAGGGGAATGACTCCTCTTTCAGGTAGGAAAAAGATACATAGCTGCACAAACAAAATGCAACATTAGCAAATTGAATGAGTAATTATAATATGACATTTTGGTTTATTAGGGAGCAATGTTAGATTGCAAATGCTTACAGAGAAATTGTCACATTTGTAGACTGTGGTATATGTGACCCTTTGATTCTCTTTAATAATATTTCCAGGCTTGAAAAACTGCAGATCTCTACTTAGTCCAACATCCTCTGGCTTCATGTCATCTAATTATTTATAAAGAATTATAAGAACATCACAATAAAAATACATATTATAGAAAATGATTTGCAAATCCATATTACAAGTTCTACAATATGTGTTAATGTGAATGTTAACAATAATGCAATTATATAAAGGATGGAAACTTGTGATAAAAGGGAATGAACCCTTCAATTCTACCACTTATAGGACCACATATCCTAATAGAAGATCCCACAAAATCTTAATTTCTATATATGAAAATTGAAGTCATTGTCTATTCCTTTAATTTTAAAAAAAACAAAACAGAACAAGTTTTAATAAATGAATCTATATAAAATTTGATTGATCTGTTCATAGTAGTTTTTTTAACATTAATTTGTAATCACCTAAAAATATCCAAGCATAAACTAAAATTTCTGACCCTAAAACATTGCAATATTTGACAAAATTAATCCAAAAAAATAAATCAATAATTTTAAAACATACCAAGGATGTGACAAAGTTTGTGAACATCTTGTGGTGAAGGAACCGTGCCAGGGCCTTTGAATGTTTGCTTGCATGAATCAAATAGCTCTTGAAGTGCCTTTGGAACATGTTTCTTAACCCTACGGTTATAAGGCTTATTCCTTTTCTTTGCAATGACCCTTTTCACATAACCAACCTTGTTAACATGACCAACTCTTTCTCTACCTTGTTCAACTAAACCAACCTCCATTACTCTTCAAATGGGAACCAAATTTCCAACTCCTATGTTAATAAACTCAATAAGACTCAATCCTATTCACTTAAACAATTTTATAGAGAATGAGATTGTTAAATAGCCCACTGGATTATTAGTCCTTGAATTTTCAAGTATAGATTTGTTTCCACTTTTGGATTGTGAGAAAAGGTGAAAAGAAAAAAGAGACCTCAAATACCAAGAATTGAGAAACTTTAAAATAAAATAAAAAATCTTTAAAAAACTATGTAATGAAATAGTAGTTGTTGACTCGATAAAAAATGAGGAAGAAGTTAACTATATTAGTATCAAAGTGGAAAATTATATAAGAGGATTGTTAAAAAGTTTTAAACTATATTAAAGGATAATGTTTTGGAGTTAGATAGGATTAAAAATGCAGATTATATATATAGTTTAAAAATAAATAAATAAATAAATATATGCATGAAGAGATAGGATAGGAAGAGAGAAAAAAATATCTAAGAGTTGAAAAAGAAAACAATGGGCCGTTTAGATGGTATTGCTTCATGTTGTGCCACTTAATAGTAAAGTTAGACAAAGAAAAAGGAAAAAGGAAAAATGAAAAAAAGAAAAAGAAAAACAGTGTTTAGTGCAGTTGAGTTCCCGCCCCCATAGATTGTTTGCAAACTAGCGGTTAAAGCGACCACTGTTTTCTGATTTGTAGTCGGTTAGCCAAATAGAAACTTACCAAAAAGACCCCACTCTAGTATCAATAGGATCAAGTTAATATACTATCTTTTTAGACCCACTTTATTTTTCTACATTCATCTAACAAAATATTTTATTTTAACAAGGTAAAATGAAATATATTACCAACGATAAAACATTCAACCTAGCACAAAATATACCATCGTAGAATATAAAAGTTTCGCAAATAGTTAAAATTCATGAAATAACAGAGCAAAACGAAAAAGAAAACTATAAGTCAAAGTCTAAACAAATTAAAAGATTGAACCACCGGTTATAATAACCAAAAACAAAATTAACATTTATCTTTATATCTCTCTTTCTATCACATTATCAATATATTACATTTATCCTATCACACTTTCTTTTCTTTTTATCTCAGTTTTTTTGTGTACACACAAATATTTTCCTAATTTTTTAAAGTCAGTTGTATTTTAATTTGGTTGTATTGTATTTGTTTAATACAGTCGTTTTACTGTAAAAAAAAAAAATATATTTTTAGATAGGATTGAATTTGTTTTACTTCCCTCTATCTAAGCTGCTGGCTATCTCAAAATCAAACAGCTAACATAGATGCATACGTCTACATTTCTTATGTGAATTAATCAATCAATTTGTTGTGTGAAAATGTGATATAGCCAATTGACTATGGTACATTGCAATCTAGAAAAATTGAGAAGGGGATGTGTGATGTCATGTGCATTACCACAAAAAACCATGATGATTAGGATTTATAAAATTTGAAAAAGGTTAAAAGAAATCACAAATGTCACATAAATTGTTTCACACCTCATAGTCTAAACATGTGCCAAGTGGCCCCTAATCACCTGGGTGTAGTGGGATTTTTTACATTAGAGGTTATGGTCAGGACAGCTTGATATTCCTTAACACAAATTTTATTTGAGAACTTTTTTTTTTTTTTTACAAATATTCTTCTATAATTATATCACACATTTTATATTCATGATTTCTTATGATATTTTAATACACTTTTGGTAATACTTTGAAGTAGAACAACTATAATTGCAAATGATGATTCAATATTCTTAAAAAAAAAATGATGATTCAATAGAAATTATGATAAAAGTGTTACATTTACTAGGAGACAATTTTTCAGAAAACTTATATATCCACTAAAATACACAGTTATGTGCTACTATTCAAATAACACATTCTCTCAATCTCAACAGTAGTAGGATATGTGCATTGTCTAATTTCAGAAATCCCTACCGAATATTGTAGGGCAAGTAGGGTCCTGTAGTCTCACTTTTTTTCACCTGGCATGTTATATTTGTAATTGTAAATTTGTTAAAGAGAAATATCACATGGAGTCAAAATCAGAGGAAACATCGGAATTGTTTTCATGTGAGTTGTGACTACTTTGCAAGTAAGCTTCATGTAATTGTCAAACCTGGATGCTCTTAGCTAATGTTGCATAAATTCATTGATGGAACCGTTTTGAGAAATCTAATTTGTTTAACAAGTATGGAAAATTATTTGAGTTTTCTTCGAATCTAAATTATGGTGCTAACCACGGTGTTTGACCTAGACTTGAGATATCAGATTGTTGTGTTCATCTCTAGGTCTCCGGTTTTAATGTGTTAACAAATTGTAATGATCCAAGTTAAACTCATAAGAATAGAATAGATCCAAGTTACATTAGGAGATGAGTCGTGCATTCTAGAAGGATCTAGAGGATCTATTAAGATGAGTCATAGGTTAAATTGTTAGAATACAAATGCTATAAATAAGGGAATGGTCATTGTAATCATTATTAAATGAATGAATGAAGAATTTAGTTTGTTAGAATAGTGTAGTTGTAGCATTTAGTTACTTTTAGAGTAATTCTCCTCCATTAATGAACCACTCCAAAAGTTGTTCATAACACAACTCCTATGTTGAGTAAGTCTATAATAGATTTTGTTCAGTCTTCAATTGAATTATGACTATTACTTTTCTCACCCTGCTGTCTTCTGGCGCGCCCTGTAAAATTTCCAAAAATACCCATGGTCCAGATTATATAATCCGGAACAGATTGTTAGTGCTATCCGGAAAACGAACTTCGGGCCAGATGTTATGTGCTTTTTTGTGTCTTTCTTTGAAGTAAAGGGTCTCTGTTGACTGTTATATGAACCCCACACAAGCTGCAATGCAATTGCAGGGTTCATATGAACGGTCAACAATGACCATGACACCACCGACACCCCTAAAAAACTAAATTTTTTGAAGAAAATGGAAGAAAAGAGGTGAAGTGAAGAATGAAGGTATTTGTTGAAGATGGAAGCCTATTTATAGCCTAAAACAAGTCCTAGGTCATTACTACAGTCAATGAAAACGTGTTAGTGGTTGTAACCGTCCAAACCTACATTAATGGCTTCACACAAAAGAATCCAATGCTGAAGCTTTCCGGATTATACATTCCGGAACTTCCTTAACTCTACAAGAAGTGCCAACTTTTCTCTCGTTCACCAGTATCGTATTAATCCGGAATATATATTCCGAAAAAAACAGGTGCATTCTGGATTGTATTTTCCAGACTGCATCAGTGTCATGGCCGGTGGTTTGCACCATATGTTTTGTCGGTGGTCAAGTCAAAAAAAACGTGTTTTACCACGTTTTTTGACTGCATTTGACCTCCTAACTGTTTTTTGACCCACCCTCCCCATAAATAACCTTCCAAACCCCACCATTTCTCACACCATCCTCTCCCACCCTCTCTTCCTCCTCTTCTTCCTTCTACAACCATGGTTTCCCATCGTTGGCCTTTCATAGACAAGGGTCTCGTTGAAAACTTTCAGGGTTTGTATGAACAGTCAATGAGGATGGAACACACTGCAAAGAAGTGTGGTTCATCTAGGGGTCATGTGGGTCAGTGTGGTTCTTAGCTTGGCCTGTCTGGGCGTAAGTTTGAGCACCCTCTACCTCCCTCAGGGGCATTGTTTTCTTCTTCCCTCCTCCTCTGGTTGCCCTCCAACAGGGAAGCTACTGGTATGTCCTATCACATACCAGTGGTTAGGTTCTTAGGAGATCCGAAATAGATTTAGGTTCTTATGTAATAAGCTTAAAAAGCTTCAACATTATTGCAATATATTGTTCATATATTAATAAAATGAGTTGTTTTTATCTTTTTGTCTTTTTATTTCTGGTTTATATGTTTATTTGCATTTATTTTACGAATTTCAAAGCTTAACATTCTGGTAAAAGACATTTCCGGATTTTATTATCCGGATTAATCTGCAAAATTCTAACAATCCATTTCGGAAAACATAATTTAGATCAGAGGTAAAATTGGAAAAAAAAATAAGGCATGCGAGGAAAGGCATAGGGTGAAAAAAGTATCCCTTGAATTATATGCTAGTAGATGGAGTGCGATTGGACTGGATACCGAATATCTATAGAAATTAAGTGATAAAACTAATCAAAATTGCTATGTGTTAACAACTCCAATGTTAGGTTAGTCTATAATATATGTTTTAACATCTATGATATGAATTTTTTCAAAAAAAACTAATCAAAATTGCTATTCCATTTTAATATAAAACTTATTTCTCAAGAAAATGATTTTTTTTTTGGTTACCAAGAAAATGATTTTTTTTTTTTCCATTTTAAAAGTTACTTTTATAAAATGTCACTGGTTAAGCAAAATTTTGATCAAAAGATTTGACGAGCTAAAGGAGCAGAGGATCCACATTTCGCCCAACTTGGATTCAAGGACAGTACTACATATAGCATATAATCTAATATATTTGTACATTGTACATACTACATAGCATACAATCTAATATATTTTCATTTAACTAAAAGAAGGTTCCACTTCAATTTCCAAAAGCTGCAAATGCCTGTCATCATCTAGCTTGCTGCAATTATTGTGAAATCACTGATGTCCCCCACGTTTAGACTTGAGCTTCTCTTACTGAGTCATGTAGCTGCAGAAGACAACCCTGGGAAGAAGCATTTTCTACATCTTCTCCAAAGCTAACTTGTTTCATTGTCACTTCAAACTCAAACAACTTCGATAGGCTAATATATCTGTCGGTTTTGTTGTTCTGATTGTTTGACTGAGCATCTTTCAACTCTTGATGACGATTCTGAAAGGCATGGGCTAAACTTCATTTTCCTTTTACTGAAGTGGACAAAAAATCATTTTCCCTAACAGATGGTTGCAGATTCATAGGTTACACTGCATCATATCCTCCGAGTCAGAATCCAAGTGTACTGTTATGTTTGCATCCGGGGTAGATGTGGAAACTGAAGCTACACTTACAGCCAGTTTTGACTTCTCATTATTGCCCAAAAATGAATGGCTTGGAAGATTGATCGATGATACATTCTGTTCTACCTTGATCTTTTTCTTTCCCTAAGAACCAACCCCGCAAAGCAGTTTAATAAAAGGGGACAAATAGTGGTTGGAATATAAAGATTTACAAGGTAATGTAATCGTCCATTTCTCAATAGATAATTTGGATTAAAGAACCAGAAAAACTTGTATGTGCAAAGGTTTCACCCAAAGGCAATATAATTTTAAATTGTTTTACTTTAGGGGAAAAAACACTTTTTTATTAGCTCTGCAAGAGAGATTTTGATGAAAAACTAATTATTTGTCCAAAATAGGCTATTACTGAAATAGCTAGAATAAAAATGATAGCAAAAAAACAAAACCAATCAGTTTAAATCCTGAACTCAACAAATAGGCATCATTAAAAATATTTGACAAAAACTCACCTTTTTGTCAGGATAAGCATTCCCTTCTGAAGTTGAATTTCCCAGCAGCGTTGCATCGCAAGCAACAGTAGGCATTTTTAGCGCCTGAACATTTGTTCCATTTTCCTGTCGACCAATTAGCTATAATCAGATTGATGCTCCTTGTCAGAAGGTCAAAACATTGAAAAAGTTTATTTTTCATTTTTTTTATTTTGTTGAGGCTATGTAGGAAGGAACACAATTGAAACAAGTGGAAGGTTTAATTATGCAACCTTCACTGTAGAGGAATTAGGGTCAGAAGAAAACAAGGACTTCTCAGAGATATTAACACAGGTGGCATTTTCAATTCCAATGCTTCCATTTGCTGCACATTCATCCTTTAAGTTCAAGGAAGGAGATTGGGGAGCTTCAGTTTCATCCTCAACAGATGCTACATTTGACACCTATATCATGATTATATACCATTTATCAACAAACATCTTAACATATCTACATATTCTACATATAAAGCAGGTTGAGCTAAAAACAGTTAGAGAAGCATTAACTGTGTTAAATTTGAAGCAAATATGTATTAGGATGTACAATAAACACCCAGGATAATAATAACAAAGAATAGTTAACAGCGATTCAAAATGATTCAAATCCCTGTAAAGTACCAATTAGACATGTCAACTAAAACATCCTGCCCAGTTATAATTCTAGAAACTGACAACTATTAGATATATTACTTACACTCGCAGCATGTTCTTCTTCTTTCAAACGAAGTGCAGCAGCTTCTACAAAGGCAGCGTGTTCTTCTTTCAAACGAAGTGCAGCTTCTTCAAACGCAGCAGCCTTTCCCATAGAATGTCTGACAATGTTAACAACGATATCATGATTGCGCTCAACATATGGTAGTCTTGACCTCTCCGCTATTAATCGCCGTAGATTGCTTGCAGTGACGGGCATATGCTTAGCTTTTAAAATGGGTAAACACAAATTAAGTTGGCATGTGCTATAGAAATGGGCTACCTTCTAGATAAAATATGAAACGGAAGTCTGCATTTCATTTACCAATTAAAAGAATAACTTTATTTGGCAATATATACCCAGTACTCTCATCCTCTGCCCGCGCAAGAACATCACGCCATTCATAAAGCCCCTGCCAGTAACATACATAGTAGAGTAAATGAAATAAAATATGTAATGACTGTACAGAAACCCAAAGCAGAAGCAATGCATGCAACTATTTGTTTTCTTGGTCAGAAACCACCATAATTAGAACCTTCGGCACTCCATTAGCTTGGGTCTCTTTACCTCTCCTTAAGAGTGTGTTTTGCGGTTGTAGGGATCCAACCGCGGTCTTCCCCTACATTAGCTGCTTAATCATATACACCACACCCATCGGGTAATGCATGCAATTATATTATCAATTTTAAGTTGGGCTATTTTATTAATAACTTCAGAGTCCTGACCTATGATTGGTTCATGCAGTGTTGAATGCTACACTGAGTTATGTTTCTTATTACTTGCATTATGTTGTGTGCTTCGAATGCCAATAGTTTATGGATGTCCATTTAAAACTACTTATCATAATTGAAACCGACATGTTTACGAAAGATGGTATTCGAATTCCAGTATTATAAAGTCATTGAGCTAATAGCATGGTAGTGAAAATATTATGCAGTATGAGATACTACTGCAAATGTAAAAAAGACAGTAACAACATGATGAGCATTGACAAAATTGTAGCAACGGTGTAGATTTTGGCAGGGGAGTAGTATGTGGTTGAAGTAAAATAGAGATGAACCAGCATAACTCAAAATGTTGGACGTACCGGTATCGTACCAATACCAATACCTGTACACCAAAATGGAGGAAATTGTTATGTATTATTCTGTATCTCCATATCAATATGGAATGGTATTCTATATAATGATGTGAAGATTAACAAAATTCAAAATCTTGTTCCAAACTATATATCTGAGGGAGGGCTACTAATGCACAGCAGAAATGCAAAAAAATCAGAAACATTTTCATTCCTCATGGAAGTAATCAAAAGTAGGTGCTCCAAAAAAGATATGAATTATCAACTTACTGAAACAACGGCAAGCTGCTGACCGTTAAAACCAGCCCCTCGCAACCTGTATATAAAGTGGCAATTGGTTTTATGCTTACATCTCTTGGCAAGTATTAAAAGCAAAGTTATAACTTCAAAAATAAAAACACATGCAAACACACTCTACATAGAAGAGGTAGAAAACTAACAAGAAAATACAAGCTGTTGGAAAAAGTTGCTACTTAAAATAGAATGTTAAGTGATGAGACAACCAACCCCTTTATATTAAGGAAGGAGTTTTCTGTCAAAAGATCTTTCTCATACAGCTGCATGCAGACATTATAACTCCGCTGGTAAACCTGTGGTTGACAGGAAATTAAAAAACAAAAAAAGGTGTAAAAAAGGATTAGCCAAGCCAACTACTCAGTTATGTCATGCTATTTGATTCAATATAATTGAGAAATAGATTGGGAAGGAAATGTCAAACGAACATTGATCAATCATGGCATGTTTGCACATAGCTTAATCATTAAAATGGTTGCCGACAGTACAAGGGACCAAGGAGGATCCAATGGCCTGAGGAAATAATTGATACATTACTTACTCATTTAGCTAGTTTTATCTCGTATTACCTCCAACAGAGGATCATCTGGACTTTCAGACTCCTTAGACAGTTCAAATAGCTTGATCCTCATCAAATCATATATATAAAGCAGATAGTGTGTATCTTCTCTTCCATACCTATCATCAGAACAACAGTTTGTTAGATTATAGTAATTAAAATCACTGGGACAGTATAAAAGTCAATATCACATAAGGCCTTAGACTTATAATCAGAAGTAAATAATAAATCAAAACCATGCTCATCTGCTATTTATATATTTTATCATATGTATCTGTGATTTAATTTCTGGGAAAGCGGAGATACACAGTTAGATTCGTCATAAAAGTAGAAATCAGAAATGCTTGTGACACTTTAGATTTGCTCATGCTGTAAGTACAATTCTGCAAATAACCCATCGAAGATAAAGGAGAAAAGGAGGGGAAATAAACCAATAGGGAAAATGGTCGAGGAAAAACTAAAGATAGAGGAGAACAGTCAGACATACCTAATTATTAATCTCACTGTCAACGAATTATTAACCTCACTTTCAAAACATGGGCAGAGAATCTATGTAGATAGCAACTTATAACAGTGAAACCACACTAACACTAAGAAATACCCAACTTGACATCCAAGTCGTCACATTTTCAAATACAAACTCATTTAATACAAATCTTACATTGCTACAAAATCATAAAAATCACCAAGCTACCAATGAATACTTACGCCTTAGTTTCAATACATACAAATGACGTGACATATTTCTAATATTCCTTTCTCACACACCATTATTTTAATACCAAATCCATTATGATTATGATACCTTTGTATTTAGCAAGCAGCTCAGTAGTTATAAGAAAAATAGAGTAACTTAGTAGAAAATGAATCCCGTATTATGACACCTATAATCATTACTTTTCAGAAAATAAACCTCTAAATGAATGACAGCTACATGCAGCTCAAGGAAAATTCTACTTAACATGTGTGCTGAATGCTTAGGCTTTGTTTGGGAGATTGAAGGGGATGGGAAGGGAAGGCTTTGGAGGGTTGGAAATATAGGGGAAAATGGTAAAATCTTTCACATTTTTTGAAAGAGTAATTTTTTAGAGAATGATAAATTAATGCTTATGATTAATATATTTTTAATTTTAAGAATATTATAGCTACATAGATTAAATTTGAAGAATTCATGTAAACCCTCCAAAACCTCCAATACAATTTTTTAGTTCCCCCAAATGAGGAAAGTTTTATATTTTGAAGAAAAATAAGCCCCCCAAAGCCCTTTCCTCCCAATGTCCTCTATTTCTTCCACTTCCTTTTTTCCCAAACCCTCCTCTCCCTTCCCCTCCAAACTCGCAAACAAGGCCTTAGGGTATGTTAGGATGGAGGGGAGGGCTAACTTTTCTTCTTTAATTACGGACAATATAAAATGTTTTAAAATTAATTAAGTGTGATTGAAGTATTATATGCAAATTTATCATGTTGTTCCTTTAATTCTTTTTAAAATATCAAACTTACTTTAAAATATAGACTTAACCCTCCAAAGCCCTCCGTCCAAAATCCTAAAAGAAAACCTCCCAGCAAACCCTTGGTCTAAGTCAACTGAAGTCCCACCCACCTGAGTAAAAGACACAAGGTAACTGATAGAACTTGTCCCCAGAAACACGGATTGCTTATTGGATACTAAAATGAGCATCCAACGTATTAGATAGAATAACGACACCAGTTCTATTAGTCTATTAGTTAGATGGGACTGGGAGGGGGGGATCGGTTATATATATATATCAGTTATATCCATTCTGAGGGAAATCAGATTAGTGAGATCCATTCAGTACATTTGATGTCTGTAAAGTGAAAAGGAAAGATCCTGTGCGAAGAGCCTTTGTGGTAAATTCATCCCCATTTTCTGTTCTGATTTCAATAACACAACTCTAAACTTTTGGGTTCTTTCTATCTGGTTTTCCATCTCTTTTAAGAATTATTAACATAATCCAGCACTATGGAAAGAATAGAAGACTAGCAGAAAAGAAAATCAAGAACAGATCAATTGTAGCAAGGCAAGCTCAAAACACAGACGCACTTTATCATTACATCAGGAAGAGGGCGTGCTCTCCAGTCTGCATTCTGGTACCTGCAAGGATTTGACTTGTAAACCTTCACGTGTAAGGAAAAATCTTCTATCTTAATACAGTGGAAAGACAAAAGGGGTAAATAAAAATAAATAAATAAATAAATAAAGGCTGCATACTCTTTGTTTGCAGTAACCCCACAAAAGTGTTGCAAAAGATGTTGCAAACTATACCTCTCCATTTTTAACACTCTCGAAGCCTGAGCAGTGCAGTGAAAATACATATTAGTCCTATGTGATAAAAAGAAGAGAAGATTGTAGCATGAACTCCAAATATACAATCACGGAACTTTAGAGCCTGTTTCACCATTTCTTAATGTAGCAGGTCAGATCAACACATTATGAATGCATAAAAAATGAAATACCATTTTATGCCAAAACAAAAAAGTAATTTCTAATTCAATTTTGTAAATATGAGGGTCGCACAGGGTTGCAACAAAATCCTGGAAATATATTTCAAAACATTTTACCAGAAATTCATACAACAATTAGACCAGATAAGCAAGCAAAAGGCTCAAAAGCAAAATTGAAATAATTTTTGTGATGGAGTTAGTTACCAGCATTTTATTCAAGCTGTGGCAAAACAATCATATCTAATATTACTCCAAGGATATCAAAATCATCCAAGTGATCCAACATTAAAGTACAATGCTCAAGAATTATTTTCTGAAGCCTATTTTTTCTAGGAATTGTTTGAAAAATAAATTGCAAAAACCATTGATAAATATTGGATATACCCAATAATATGATTTCAAAGAACTGATTCATATTTTGTGATAGTTTAATCATGATGAATAAGGGTGTGTTTGTTTCAAGTTATATTTGTTGATTCCCGGGAATAAAATGATAGGAATATATATGTCTATGTTTGTTACAAGTTTACTAAATTTTATTCCCGGGTATAAAATGTTCCTTGGAATAGAAAAATTTTCCCAAGGAAAAGGATGGGAATAAAGTTCCCATGGAGATGGGAATAAATTCATAAATAGTTACCTATTATAATCACTATTTTTATGGTTCCTAGGAATATTCTAAAGTTAACCAAACATATTTTTCCTAAATACCTTGGAATAAAATTCCCATCTTTATATTCCAAGGAATGTTATTCCTAGGAATAAATTTGATAAACTTGAAACAAACACACCCTAATTTACAGGCCAAATATATTGAGTAGTACAGAAATTAGTTTGGCAATTTTTTCTGCGAGCCCTCTGCATTCAGTGTTCAAAGAAACTATCTTAAGTAGGACACTTTAATAACAATTTAAATCATTATTAAATTTTGTTCCTCTGAATTTGATGATATTCATAAGGGGAATATTTTCATCCAGAGTTTTCAAAACACCAACCTGGCCAGTGTCAAACATATTACAGATATAAATGCCAAAGTCCCGTTGCAACCACACAATGTCTCGATCTGCTCCATGCAAGACCTAACTAACCATGAATACAGTCAACAGAAAGAACGAGTCTATTGAATAAAAGAAACGTTAATTGTAGAAATCTAACCTTTTTCTTGGTAGGGTCCATGAAAACTTCCCGCAGGTGTTTCCCAACATGATCACGGAGTTTCAGAGTATCGACAATAAAATCTTCGGTCCGAGTTGATATTTGCATCAAGCAAGTCAAACCTTGAAAAGACCGATATTGATTATGTTCCAAATCCACCTAAATATTCAATGTCAAGAGGAAAATGTCAATAATGACTAGACACTTCAAAAGCAACCAACATACACAGGACAATAAAAAGTAGCTACAAGAAATTTAGAATATAGATCCAATAATATGTAGTAACTAGACACATCAAAAGCAACCAACATACAGAGGACAATAAAAAGTTAAAATACCACAGTACAAAAGAAGATTACAACTTTTCAGCGGGAGAGAAAAAAGATTAACCAACTGAAATTATGATCACAGCAAGAGAAACACAAATTCAAACAAGAAAAATGGAACAATCATAAATGTGATATAAGATGAGCATCTCACTATTTTAAAATCAATAAATCATCTACTATGAGAAAATCATCAGAAGAAACATTAAATAACATTTATGAACATGCCAATACGCTTGAAAGGCTAGAGCTTAAGATTTGCAGAATATAATTTGTACCCCTTTCAAATGAAATGAATAGCTTAGTACAATTAATGTGTGCAACTTAAAACGATGTCTACTTCTGTACAGGATATCAAACATTTATAAGGAGTACGAGTTTATTTTTAATATTATCCTTAATCAGCTTCCTACATCTTAGAATTTTGGGTTAGGCCTGACTCAACCCTACAAAACCGGCTTATAAACACATTGCTAGACCTTATCTCATCCGATGTGGGATTCTTAACACACACCCGCAAGCCCAAGACTGGACTTCTGGAGCGTAACCCTAATGGCCTAATAACAGTAACCTGATGACCCAACAGAGCTTGGATAGGCTCTGCTACCCTCTTAGAATTTTGGGTTGAGCCTGACTCAACACTACAAAACCGGCTTGTTAAGCGAAGACTGTCCCCACTTATAAACACATTGGCAGGCCTTATCTCATCCAATGTGGGACTCTTAACACTACATTATAATGAAGGGAAGATGCAAAATGTAAACAATTAATCAAATTACATTATGGGTTACAGCACAAGGAACGAAAGCACAACTTGGTATCAAATTTACATTAGCTCTCCAAAACATGAGGTTTCTAGTAGAAATTGAATTTGTTGTCACCTGTCAAGAACTGTTCAATAGGCAACAGAACTGAAATTCTATTCATTGAATTTATTTTCTTCACCATGAACAAAAACAACAGCCAGATAGATGTCTGAACAATGGAAAAAAAATGTACCAGGTTCTGCGCTAGTTAAGAACAATATGTTAACTGGGTGCGGGAAAATTTATTTCGTGTCATGAACCATCGCGGTTGAACAAATTAGGGACAACAATGATGTTGTAAAATTGGTCCTGCTTATGATTAAAGGGATAACAAGCTCTAAATGTAAAGTACAACCAAGCCGCGGAAATAAGAATTCGCAGGTATAACAACTAACAAGTAATGAAGGATAACTAGAAGTCATAAAGGAAACTTTTTAGTAAAAAATAAGTGGATAGCATTCATGTTATACCGCAAATTCTTCAACCAAGCTCAGCTTAGCAGCCAACTCCTTCAACCCTTTGACTTCCTCCACAAGCTTGAAAGGTGTGCATTCTAGCGGGGGAGGTTTTACTGGTACAAGACTCTCAATACTATTTTTATCAACAAAATCTAAAACAGAGTAATACTCCTGAAATATAAAACAAATTTTTGCACAATAAAATAAGAGACAATAGAATTAATAATAATAATAATAATTAAAATAAATCATAAATCAGCATCAGCATCATGTTAGACAGTTTAAAGTTTGTGTCACAAGAAATGAGTATGAACTTAGTTGGACTAAAACCAGCAGAAAAAACATAAACACAGATGGATTGAAAAGTGAAAGAGGTGGAGATGGAAGAAAACAGTCCAATAAAAACCTTTCACATACAAATTCATGAATTGGTTTTCATGCAAAAGTGTCTTACTCTAGAATGAAAAGTTGAAAACAACCCAAACAAATACTAACAAAGCAGCCAAATACATTAGCTAAAACATTGAAGATATTTCTCAGCACACATATAAGAGGTGTGGAATTGCATGCAAAACAAGTTCCAACCACGCACAAAAAAATCTTCTGACACTAAGATTTAATGCTCCACCCCACCCCAAAAAAAAAAAATATAATCTTTTGAAAGCACTTGGTAATTTATTGATTAGAAAGACAATTTACTTAAGGCTTTTTAAATCCACAAGCACAACACTAGACCTATTCAATATTACAATTTACATCTACGAAAGGGCTCCAAAGAAATATATCCTAAGGCACTTCTTCAAACGGTGCCAGGTCAACAAATAAACAGTTCTGTCGAATAGCAGCCATGGGCAAATGACATGGAATTCTAACAGGATGCCATTTGAATAAACTATCTGAATATCATTCCATAGAAAGAAAGAAAAAAGCATTCAGCTGCCAATAAGAAAATGGCACAACTGTAAGCATTGTTTTTTTTTGTCTCAACCATTCTGTTTACACGAGAAAGGGGCCCTGGTAAGGTAGTAAAGTCTGGCTAATGATTGTTTCGGCCAAGGTTTGAAGTCGTATACTCCAGATCGATTCGAAGTTCAATGAAGCACATTAACCATTTATTTGCCAAAACAAATGAAGAGCTTCATAGTAATATACATAAAAAACCTACCCATCTCTAAAAATTCAGTCTCTTTAACCTGATCAACATATGAGCATAACACAATTCAATTTAAATAATAAATAAACACACATGCAAAGCATAAAAAAATAGTTTTGAAGAAATTGAGGAAAGTGAACGAACCAAAGGATGTATAAACCTTTCACCATCTTCAGTCTTCTCCTTCTCCAACCAAACATGTTGAAAAGGCTGATTGGAATTATCAACAGCAAGATTATAATGATACTGAGGCTTCCTAAGAGTATGAACATGAAACGAAACTTTCTTCTTAGTTTCATTCCCATGATCATCACCCCAAAGAATCAACCCTTTCCTCTCTTTCTTAATCTTAAAAAACCCATCTTCCCCTTTTTCCATATCTTGCTCCATAAGAACCCTATGAAACTCGTCGACTACTTCGTTGACGAGTTCCAAAACATCGTCGTTAGCATTAACGATCCATTCGTAAGCGTCGTCGATGTCGGCAGGGAAGGAGGAGTTAGGGCCCCAAATGTGGTCGGAAGAGCCGATTTGGTTGAGCATGGATTGGGATTTTTGGGTAAGTTGGTCGATGAGGTGACGGAATTCGGGGAGGTTGTAGTGGAAGCGGAAGGAGTCGGAGGTGGGGATGGATTGGAGGGAGGTGGAGAGGGCGGAGAGGTGGTGGTTGAAGTCTTCCATTGAAATTGAAATGGGGTTTTAGTTTTAGGGTATTTGGTCAAGGTTGGGAACAACTCACTATCACTGCTACAAGGGTGGTCTATTCATGTGACGTGGCGACTTAGATTCTTTTGGGATTTGACCATCAAATTCAAGTTAGTTGGTACTTAGAATGTACTACAAAGACGAGGTTTAATGTGATTTCAACCTCATCTTAACATTAGCTCATGTGAATTTTAAGATTTGAATTTGTGTTTCGTTACACGATGGGTCATCGTTGTCTCGCGTTTGCAACTCATTTCACAGTGAATTTGTAAATTTATTATTTATAGTTTCTCTCAACGCTACTTTCTACCGTGATTTTGCTTTTCATCAAATACATACTTAAATGATTAAACCTAACGAGGTTTGGATTTAAGACAAAATTGAGTTGGTCCCAAGACAAAACATCAATATATAAACTTTTAGGCAAAGAGAGTTAGTCAAAACTTATTTTTAATCATTCACAAAATCAATATTAATTACGGTCGTTATATAATGTTACAATGTTTCAATAAAAGAACCATTCTCAATTGTGGGAGTCTACGAGGACAACTAAGTTTCTAAAACAAGACTCTAGACCAAAACTTTAATTTCATTTGTTGATTTTAACACATTTGTGCATAACAACTTTGTAACCATGGATGTTGTAACCTTACGCACAAACTTAGCATTTGTTACGCCACTATGTGTGGTTTTGAAAAACCATCATAACATAGTACACGTATAAAACACCATATTCCTAGCATGAATCTAGAGAATGCAAATCTACCTTCATGAATAAGATTGTGTGAGTTTATGTGTGAGTGGAGTGTAAGACTATACTATAATAAATACAAAAAATAATATGTCAAACTCAACCCCTTGCGTTTAAGCCGGAACAGGTTGTAAGATCAGACTGAGTTTTATACACCCCTAACTATTTATCTATGAAGAAACACTTTATCCCTTCGAAGTAAATATATTAAAAAAACAACTTTTTTTAAAAGAAAAAAAAAACTTCTCAATATTGAGTTTTTCTCTACCCCTAGTTCTCTCACACCCTCCAAATATTATTTTTTTACAGAGTAACCTCTTTATGGATTTAGAGTCCAAACAAAACACCATTTTTCAAATTTTAGAGTTCAGACGCGTTCTATATATGGGTTCAAACCTCTCTTCTTCCTCTCACTTCTGTTTTTACATTTTCAAAATCTCTCAAAAACCAAAAATGCAAAACTCACAAAAACTGTGATGGATTAATCTTTTAATTTTTACATATGATACTGTAATTTTACAAATATTAGTTTCTAGGTACTAGTACAAAATAAGTGCTCTTTCGTTGCAGATACCCTGCAAGATTTGTGATGTACCATACATAAAACTATAATATTTTTATCCCCGACTTTTTAATCCTAGCTGCCCTCGATCTTATCATGGCCATTAACCGAGCCCTAAAAACGTTAAATCACATCCTCGTGCATAAAGACCTATTAAACTGGTGATGATAAATAAGTCATTTTTATTTTTGGGAACAGGTAATTTTCAACCAAAGAGGAGTATTTATCAACTACAATTACAAGATCAAAGCCAAAAGGCCCGTCAAGCTTAGTATGAAGCAGTGGACATGTAAATTCCAAAAAACATTAATTAGAAACAAAAGTAGGAGACCAACGTTTCCGCCAGAATATTACAGTGTAGGAATCCATACATTCTCCAATTTAAGTATTTTAAGAAGGGAAGAGGTTGGCCTAGAATAAGGGATATAGTTGATGTTATGAATGCATTCATGAACAGAAGTTTTCTTAGGTCTACACTCCCTAATGATTGTGAAAAGTACCAACATGCTATTACATTTTGCTAGTTTCTAAATGCCGTGCTTCATATCTCCCCGAGATAAATCTGCTTGTCACTGCTACAAGATCCAACGATAGGTTCATTGGGATGGAAAACACACTCATTAACAGATCCATTGTGCCCAGGTAGCTTATACAATATTCTTCGAGAAGTGGTATCCCAGATGTAAACCATTCGATCAGAACTCCCAGCTGTGACCTTGCTTCCATCAGGTGACCAGCCACATTTCAACAAATTCTTCTCAAAGTTGTGTTGATGCCCTTCCAAAATCTTCACACATCGATTCTGTGGAGCATATGGGCGCATATCCCAAATGCAAAGCTTGCAATCCATGCCGTTGGTTAGAAGGTAGGAGCCATCAGGACTCAATTGCATACTTGTAATCATATCTTGATGACCTTGAAGTGTCATGGTAACCTCACCTTTACGCAAATCCCATATCTTGACATCATTATCAATACCACCAGTGTAGATCTTATCTGAGGCATCAGAGAAGCCAACAGCAGTAATCTGGTATTTATCAGGAAATGTTTGGATGGAGCCCCTTTGACGCATATCCCATAATTTTGCTGTTCCATCATCAGAGCCACTGACAACAAGAGGCGGCCCCCTCCGGGAAGGACAGCAACTGTTGACATACGAGAGATGCTCTACCATCTTTTTGATTTGTTTTCCTGTTTCTGTATCCCATAACCTAAGTGTTTTATCAGGGCTGGCAGAGATAATCTGTGTCCCATCTGAAGTCCAGTGAAGATCTAAAACAGCATTCTTGTGACCTTTTAAAACCATAAAGTTCTTGCAATCCCCATGCACATTCCAAAGGAAAATTTCTTTGTCATGCGATCCAGATGCAACGACCGATCCTGTTGGATTGAACTTCATGGTATATACAGCACTCTGGTGACCGGTCAGCAACATGATTGGAGATTCCAAACTTGAAGTCCGCTGCTTTCCATTTGGCCCAGGAGCACGAGGAGCATTGTATGGCACAGTAGACCATTCCATTGGCTTTGAACCAACAACTGACAGAGCATGTTCATTTTCTCCAGGAAAACCTTGCATGATGACCTTTGCTTAAAATTGAATTAAACAAACTTCAATTTGTACAGGCTTGGGTGTCAACACTGAAATAGAATCAAAGGAATTATCAGCAGTAAGATCTCCCAAAGGCTACAGACACTAAAAAACATAGGTAGATGCATATTCAGTCTATAACATTTAACTTAATGCCAAAAGTCTTATATTCATCAATAATAGGATTATAAAATGAAACAGGGAAAAAATGAGAAGGACAAATTATGAATTTGGGGACTGATAAAGCACCCAACCTAGCAACCCCACAAAAAGAAATTCTCCAAAACAGAAACAAATGAAAAATAAAATAAAATTATAGATAAAAATCAACTAAAGCAAAAAACATTAAATATCATAAAGTGAAGGAACTATCTGCTAAGTGCTAACTGTAGCATGAATATTCAACCCATAACCATTGTGGGACACACCAACTATCTGCTAAGTTCCAACCTTTGCTTAAAACACATATTTTGAATATGCAGAAAGGAAGCAACAAATATAAAGGTCTAGCTCTGAAGCACTATTTATCTTCTGATTTCTCAACCACACTAGCCACTCAAAGCATGGAAGGTGGAACCTATCTTATAGTTGATCCAATGTATGTTTTTTCATTTGACCAAAACTAGAATCTCCTCTGCTTAACATGTGTGTGTGTCTAGCTAGGATCAGTCGACACCGGGTGTCAAAGATAGCATAGTTACACCTTCAACAATTTTCTATACAAAGCAAATTTAACAAAATTTCCAAGATCTAGGCTACAAAATTCATACAACTCAAAATATTTGATACTCCATCACGTTACTTAATTTCACATATGTAAATGTCAACAGATCCTAACTATCTCTCTCGCCCTCGCCCCACAAACATAAAGCTCAAGTAAGCAAGGTAGTCAGAAATTGGGATCCTAGGTACGATCAGGGAAGGGTCACACGATCGTAAATCGTAACACGGATCGTAAGATCCTATGAAATTTAAAAATTTATATAACAACTTAAATCAGAAGCAAATCCCACCTAATAACTACTAAAAACCACCAAAAACATGAGAAAAACACCCAAAATTTCATAAAAAAACAACAAAAAGCTTACAAACAGGGATATTTGAAGGCCGTGTTAATTGTAACCAGGTTGTGTGACCAGGAAAACCCAGAAATAGCAGAACATGTAGAATCGTAACGGATTCCACCACCTAGTACGGAGATTCCACCGTGTGCAAGCAACTTAGGATTCCAATCGGCACGGAACACAGTGATAGGGAGCAACATTGTAAAATTGTAAGATTTTAACGGCTAGCAATAGATTTTGACTACCATGCATGTTGTAAGAAAGTTTTCAATTTAGAAGAGCAGGTACTTTTGTCTGTCTCAATAATGCAATAAATGACTGCTCATAAAAAGAGATTGTGTCAAATAGTAGCAGCAGATGTGGCAGTTTTCCAGCAAAAAAAACTAAATAGAGCTGATTATTGTGGCTAAATAATTTCCGACGTCCCCTCCTACCACTCAGTCCTAGCTACCCCTTGGCTAGACCAATAATATCCTACTTCAAAACAGTGTTGTCAAAATGGCATCCATAGCAGAATGGTATGGTGATTTTTTGAACAGTCACCATAGGCAATTTTCAAAGGCCTTCCCGCAATGGAGTGTTTATATAGTAGAACTTTAGCCTTCTGCCGTATTCCTCCATCGACAAAACTGCTTCAAGAGCATATAAGCCTGCCACTGGATTTAAATGCAACTACCACTATTAAAAGATCTATTTAGTGCAGACTAAATCACAAGTATGAATGCCGTATATTCCTATATTCCATACAAACTAATATATTCAAAAAGTGAGATTGATAGAGGAAGATGACCCCAAAATCCAAATACATTTAATCCTACTCCAGATTTTTTAATTTTAAAAAAGGCACCAGTGGAGAAGCTGGTGGAGGCAGTGTGATCTTAACCACTTATAAAATTTTCAAAGAAAAGAAAAACATTTACAATCCATATATGTACATAGGAAAACAAGGTTTTCAAGAGCAATTTAAACCCTAATGATTAAAGGGAGAACATAAATCTAGATATATTGTACAGTTAATAAGAAACCATCACTGCAGTTCATATAAAAAAACGAGTTCAACTAGCAATTACAGAACAAAATTACTAAACTCAGTGGTAGCAGCAACTAGCTAGAGACTAGAGACGAAACTATATTCTAGCAATAAACGAACAAAAGCTACTAATGAACAAACACGGTTCTAGGAGTTTTTTCGTGAATGAAATTAACTTGAAATAAGCTAGTTTATAAGAACGCATTAACGAATAAGTTGAAGCTACGACACTCAATTAGGTATGTTTGTGTTCAATTGATCTGATTCTGAACAGAGAGAGATATAGAACTTACGACGATGCAAAGATTTCGGCAGATTGAAGATGTAACAGAAGTGAGAGAGTCCAAAAACCCTAACTCCCTGAATCGATCTCCAGTAGTGGCAGTGCTGATAAAAATAAAAATAAAAATAAAAAGTAATTTTCTTAAATAAAAGCCCGACCCGCGTCTTAATGGGTAGTATTACATGTCAAATGGGTTATTGGAGTAGGTGTTTCGGAGACTTATTTTTAGAATTCTGCTCTTTACCTAAACTGTTTTACTCATTCTCAAAGTAAATGACTTTTTTACTCTTATGTGACTTAACTTATGCTGGTACAAAATGTAACGAGACTTAAGTCACGTCGCTAGTGTTAACACTGGTTCAAAAAACAACATGAGTAGCGTCAGTTAACTCACGCTGGTGCTATGCACGCATCAGACCTGACTGGCAGTGGCAGTGGCAGTAGCTACTTCCTTGTTCCTTCATTCCCTGTTTAGAGAACATGCATTCCTTCAATAATAATTTAGGTACAACCATTCATTGATTCAAATGGGAAGCACAATTTTAACGAAAATTAACTCAAATATCATAAAGAGGCGCAACCGCGCAAATGTAAATATCATACAACCAAACTATCGAGAAAAATACTACAAATAGGAAAAAAAAAGTCATAAAAACAAGACACAACTGCTGCTTCTGTGGACTATGACTCCTAGACCTCCTCCTCGGAACCTGCTGATTGTCAAACACACTATAATCGATCCAGAGACCCTCCAAAATGCTGAAGAAGAGTGGATTTGAAACCACCTCTGGAATCTGCATCGCATGCTCCACTCTACCTCTCATGTTGTTGATGACCTGCAATGGATCAGGAGGATGCCTGTTCAACAAGAATATCCTCGTAGACAGGTCTCGGCATGACATTATCAGGCTTTGGAGCAGGGTTGACGATGAGGGGATGAGATACATGGTAGAACCACCTAATGTACCTCTCAGAATGCTTCCAAGGCTCGTCGTCCGGGACCTGACCACCCCTCTGCTACTGGGAAACAACATGCAGAGCAAACTCCAAGAAGGCAGCAGCCACATCCGCTGGGGCAAGAGGCATAACCGTAGTAGGAGGTCGGGGAACCTTCTGAACATGTCTGTACTGCCTCAGAACCTGCTCCGGCAAGTGACATACCATTTTTTGTTTGCCGGCCATGATCCATCAAGAGTACCAGCACACGTCCTAAAAAGGCGTCATGTCTCGTCGGTGCTCGTACGACGTCCAGGTGACATGACAATGCTCCATCAAATCCAACAACCCTCTGAAGTGCTCAGCATCAGCAAACCCCCTTTTAGGTTTCCATCTACCCACATACGGGTTATGCCATTCGTAATCATCATATTTCTTCCTCAGAACGACATGTCTGACGTGAGCCATAACCCATCCCTTCAAACACAAAAAGACAGATTTATATCAGCACCTAAGTATCATACAAAAAACTATACATTTACAATTAACTTGAAAAAAATTTAATATATTACCACAAGCAAGGTCATGTAACCACTAACGGAGCCAACATGTTCGCTGGAGGTAAGATTCAGTTGCTCGTACAAGAAAGCAAGTCCCATCCCGCCCCATGACCAGGTGCCTATGTTATCCAAATTTCGTATCGCAAGCATCCAAAGCAGACTAATGGTTTTGTTGTTCTTGCCATCAAAAAGGGTGTAACCAAGCAAGAGCAACAAAAACGCCTTAACACAGGCGGGCCTAATACGACTCAGCTCCTCCTCCTCCTCCTCTGATAAATCCTCCCCATCAAATGGTTACACCTATTCAACAGGTGCTCATAACGCTCTTTCAGGGTTGTGTAAGTGACACAGGCACCAAAATTATCACTCACCTGCTGCACCGCTTCCTTCATCGTAAACAATAGGTGAGTCACCATCAGGTCTACACCATGGTCCTGATCTAAATCCTCCTCCTGAATGAGCCGTCCAGCGACGAGGATGCCTCGGATACAAGCCACATCATCCAGTGTGACGGTCATCTCCCCAACAGACAGATGGAAGCTGCTGGTCTCCTGATGCCATCTCTCAGCCATAGCATAAACTAACATATGGTTGATGATATCATACCCAGTCAGAAGGAGGGGCCTAAGACCGGATGCATCCACCGGGTCTCAGAACCAAGAGTTACCATCTACCGGCAACGGAAGGGACAAAGCAAAAAGCCTAAGTTTCCTCCCGTGCGAGACGCCAATCAACTTTCGATCCGCTTGCAACTGAAATACAAAAAAACAAATTAAATTAGTAAAATAAACATGAAATAATAAACTATAAATATTCTACGTATGATATAAATCAATTATACCCAAATACGTAAAATAAGCATGACATATTCTACGTAAAATAAACTTCATATAATAATAAACTATAAATATTCTATTTATAAAATAAATCAATTATACTTAAATACGTAAAATATTATTAAATTAAATAAAACAATTATACTTACTGTTTTACTGTTCCAAAGTCTGCATGCCATGTGTTTACCGAAGTTCGGTAAAAGTGACATCTCATAACAGGCTCTGCATGCTGCTGCTCAGGACGCTGCTCATACTGCTGCTGCTGAAGAGGCTCGACTAACTGCTGCTGCTGAGGAGGCTCGACATACTGCTGATGAGGAGGCTGCTCAGGCTGGTATCCCTCGTGAAACTGAGCCCGATACTCCTAGTGATACTCATACCCCTCCTGATACTTATAACCCGACTGAAATTCAAGCTTCTCCTGATAATGCTGCTCCTGATACGCCTGCTTCTGATAATGCTGCTCATGGTACTGTGGCGGATCTACAATCTAGGATGGACCCGTCTGTGACGTCGATCCCCCCGCATCATCAACAATAGCAAATCTCATGCCCCCCACTCTCCCTTGACCTCGACCAGCCGAAGGGTGTAGCGCTTGCTTCTCCCTCCATGCACTACGAGTAGGGGCAGGCCTCCCTGCCCTAAGTCTGTCAGTCCTCTCCTGCTCAGACACTTCTGCACAAAAAGCAAATAATCTTTTAACACATTTTCACACAGACATAAAATTTTGACAATGTCATCTTTAATAATACAACAACAACACTATAATGTCGACAATGTCATTTGAATCCATAAACTACCACATTGCAGTCAAATTAACTATAATCAACATTAACAAACATAGCTCTAACTAATTACATCATTAACAATTCAAAAAAAAAATATCATTGAGACATTTCACCGAACACGTAGTGTGCAATTTTCAAACAACTATGTAATCTAACAATTTCTAAACCCGAAACTACCACATTGTATCCTAAGCAACATCTAAACAACATTGTCTAAGTTAAATCACCACTAACAATCATAATCTTTAACATGCAAGACAATTTTTTAAAAACCTAAAAATGTAAATTTTCTACAAAAATTCAAAAATTTCAACCAAAATAATGCAAAGAAGTAGGATAGTCATCACTTACTTGATATTGTGGACGAATTTGACTTTGAATGGCGCAAGAATGATGAATTTTGAATTTTGAGGTGGAATTTTCATGTTTTGGAGAAGTTGGAAATGAGGGCCTGTGTGTTATGTGTTGCTCTTAACTGACTTAAGTTACGTAGCGTGAGTTAACTCACACTGCGTGACTTAAGTCACGCTTACATCATAACTGGCGTGAGTTAATTCACGCTATGTGAGTTAACTTGCATAGGGGTATATCCGTCATTTACTTTGGGAATGAGCAAATCCATTTGGGTAAAGAGCAGAATTCTTATTTATAAGTTGAAATACAATACAAATTTATTAGAAAAAGATAATGAATTTGGGATAAACTCACATCATCCATATTAATTGTATAAAAATTCAAAGTACATAAGTTTAGTGTAGTATGGCTATATTCAAATGTTTCAAATATCCATGTATTTGAGTTTTAGTGTTGAGACACATAAGTCATTGATTGAATTTGCATTAGATCGAAGTTGATCTAACAACTTGAATCTAACAAACACCGTAACAAGATAGAAAAAGCTAAAAAAAACGTTGCACAACGACGACAGACAAAACAATGTCACACTAAGACCACGAAAAAAAATATTACTATACCTGAAAACCATTTATTTAAATAAAAGATGTTTGACGGACTTCGATTGCCTTCATTCAAAATTTAACACATTCACGCACTCAGAGCAATTATCATTGTTGGATTAAAAGTTAAGAACTACTAATTTAGATTGATAATTTCATCTCAATTGAGCAACTACAAATGTTTTGAATGCGTCAAAAGTACAAATGTTGTTAATCTGATTTGGTGTGTAAATGATACTAGTAGATAGAGGTGATTGAACACTTTTTCTTCTTTTTTTCATTGATCTCCACTTGTGGCATTCATATTTGAAGGGGTCAAACATTAAATATTGTTATCTCTTTTAGTCGGGTTTCAAAAATTTAGTTCACCTCGTAACGAGAGTTGAACCCCTTCTACTTGTCCCAAACTCAGTCCTATTTATTTATCGGTTATTTTTTTAGTCTTTAACTCGTCTCTAGATTCAAACAAATTTGCTCCTTATGTGTCAAATTAAAACAAGTCTATTCTGTGATGAGACCAGATTGGTCAACAAAAAAACAATTGAAACAAAATTATAATATGATATTTAATTATGATTAAAAATTGAAAGTGAAATGTTGCAATAGTTTAGTATTTTGCCATGCATTCAAACTCAAAACATGACCTATACAAGAGTATGTTTACTAGTTTCTACAATATTTCTACATAACTAACTTGAATTTCACTTTGATTATTTTGTTTATAAAAGTCTCACTATCAATCTAATAGAACTGCCAATTAGGTGTGAGTAAGCGAGCACAGCCGAAGTTGTACTCAATCTATCCCATCCCTAAATTTTGGCCACTCGATTCTTTCACCCTAACTTGTTTCTAGATTGGAACAAAGTCGGTGCTTTGTGGATCAAATAGACTAGAAACATGATGAAGCTTAGAACTGGTTTGAGTGATAATGTGTGTTCTTTAGCAAATGAACTTTCTTCACTGCAATGTGATTTTAGATGTACACATCTAAAAATATCGATTTATGTCTTTGAGAAACTATATTAATTTTTTTTTAAAATATAGTTGTAAATTGTACACATCTGAAAATATGTATGGTTTTTAGAAATGTGGTTGGAAAAAGAGGAGCTATTTTGTCTGGCCTAAAGTTTCTCATTTTTTTAACAAATATTGGGCCCTAAAGTTTTATGTTTAAAATTTAAATTTAAATTTGAGTCCAACTTTAAACTAGAGTAAGCTGGATAATTTCTACATGTCTAATTAAGATCAGTCTAAGTGTGGTACAAAGAAATCAAGATTTAAATTATTATTGTATGTCAACTAAAATAAAATAAATCATGTACATGTAAATATAAGATATATATACTATAGTTTCTCAAACCATTTGTACCACATTATATTAATTTTAGGATATTAATAGAAGAGAATAGCAATAATACCTATATCCTCTCGAAAGAAAAAACAATGATAAGTCTATCACTATCACTATCCTGTACATTTTCCAATAAAGGAAAAATATGTACTGATCCAAAAGATTGAAAGATATCCATATCTAAATACCTACAATAAGGGATATATCAATTTTAACGTAATTTTTCTTTAAATCTAACATAGATCTACACAATCAAATAGTTGTACTTAAATATAAATTAAATTTAACCACAAAATGTTGGATTCATATTGATGATAAATGTTAATCTAGTTTGGAACATAACTTTATTTTAATAGAATTCAGAGTAAAAGTAAAAACAGTTAATTAACAGAAATATAATTCAAATTTGATACTTTATCAATCATCTAGCTACTGATGTAAAATATAGATGCATTGTTGATTGTTTGAAATAAAATCGACTTTAGTTGCATTGCACCGCTATGAGAGAATAGAGATATTAGATAAATATGTGATGAATTAATAAACAGGAAATATTGTTCTTTTCTTTTACAAAAAAAAAAAAAAGGTTAAGCAGAGGCAAAAAACCATGTACGTGTTGCATGCTTGCATTGCATGGCTATGAACACGTGGCACCTACTAATCCCTCCCACGTATCACCCTTTCGGTGTTTCATATATATTACTTAGTATCAGAGAGATCAAGAGAGAAATTAAGAAATTAACTGCAAAGAAACGGTTATGGCGATGAAGCTTAAGTATCTATCCTCCATTGCTGAGGATGTTGTTGCTAGATGTGCACAGTACGTAATATTAATATTCTCCTATTCATCTACATTACAATTTCAAAAAATGGTTATTGTTTTTCTTTTTTCTATGCATGTTAATTAACTATATATGCAAATGTGTTGATTAGTTATTATATGATCGTAAATTAATTAATATTTTGGTTACTGAATTACTAGGAAACTGGAAATCTCGGTAGAGAAATTGGTGGAAGATTTTGAACAAGGATGGACTCCAGATGCAGGAAACTATTGCAAAAATTTAGTTGAATTTGGTAGTGGGAAGGCTCTAACTCAAATGTGCCGTAACATAGAGGAAGAGATCAATAACGGTTCATTTAGTAGATTATCCTATGACATTATGCTTGCTTGGGAGAGACCTACCTACTATGATGATGATGAGCACATGGTAAAAATACACATTCTCTATTTAGATCATGTAACGATTCATATATGCGGTGGTATGGTAGAGGATCCAAATCCCTAAAAAATTGAATTCTTAACTCTATTTTAGTTGACTTACCCTACAATGCCTCATGTGATTTTAGAAAGATGCTAAGTTTTACTATACAACCAAATTGGAGTTATTAACCAGCCTTTGGTGTGTCCTACTTAATTAGTGTATGTTTGATTTCACTTTTGGAGGAGGCAAAATTGATCGAGGTGTAGAATTGATTTTCTTCTCGAGTAGAAGAGATTATAACTTAAAGTTAGAATTTGTAGCTTTAGAATCGACAATTGATTTTTAATTCTTCAACCCACTTTTACATGAATGAATCGAAGCCTATCAATTTACATTCAACTCACTTTCAACAATCAAATTTACAAAATTAATTTTGTGGCCATAAAACCTATAACACATGCTTAACCTTAGTTACAAAAAAACAGGTTCTTATGCTTGCACGACTCCATTGGTTGTTTGCAGCATCTAATGGTGTAATGTGTATAAGAACTCTTCTTACAACAAGAACCCACATTACAACTTGCATTGGATATTGTCTTACAATGTGGAAACATTTATATGAGGTTAATAAGATGAAAATAGTAATTTATTTGAGGAATGGACTGGGAAAACCCGGATAAAGGACACAGAGCCCTTCATAAGGGCCTAAGTAACCGTGAGCGCCCTTCGTAAGGGCCGAAGTAGCCTGAGGCGGCCATTATGAAGGAGCCGCCATCAAAGCCTTCTAGAAGCAGCTAGAAGCCTCGGTACTCATCTCTTTCTAAGTAACTTAACGCCTAAGTTAGCGGACTAAACGGGCCCAAACTATTGCTATGAATACTAACCTTGAGAGCATTCTCAAGGCATGACCTAAACATATTAACCCTAGTCTGATAAATCGTACTCACTGCAAGTACAAGGAAAGATTCTCACATTTCTCAAAATATATGGAGAGATACATCATTATGATTTTGGTTATACGCCTATTTATGTGTCAATTTTAGAAATTTGTGTCTTTATATATCCTAAATTATGGTTATGGAGTTTTTGAAAAAGTAACATGGCTAATTAAAATTGAATGTTTCTTACACCATTCCGAAAATATATAGATATAAGTTTAGAATTGGATATCAAAAGAAGCATCTGTTGATAGCTACTTGCAAAACAAATTGGGTTGTCTGTTAGTTTGTCACAACATATTTAAGAATGAAATTAAATCTAGAAATTGAAATTGACCCTGCTAGAGCCTAGAGTGCATATGATATCGACTTCAGCAATCAGCACTATGACTTTTCATATCTAAATAAGATTTCGCACCTAAAATTTTGTTTTGTTTCTTCTCCTGCAATTAATCAAATTATTTGGTATTATATCATGAAGCATCTGAGGTTTTTGCAGGAAGCTGAAGCAAAGGAGAAAGATGAAAAGAAGTTAACCGTAAAAACCACTCAAGAACAGGATGATATCCCTCTTTTTTATTCAGACATCATGCCCCTCCTTGTAAGAACATTTTCTTCTTCATTTTTTGAAATTTGAAACCAAGTCAGATTGATACGAGTACGTTGAATATTTATGATTTTAGGTCCAAAGTGCAACTGGTTACTTACTCTTACTTTGTACAATTTGCTTTCTAATCATATTGCATAAACTATCTCACCAGGTTACTAATGAGCCAACTGTTGGAGAGGATGCATTTGTATGGTTGGGATCATTAGTTCCATTAGTAGCAGATGTAGCGAATGGAAGGTTCACTTTTGAATCTTTAACAGCACCAACAGGCCTCCGACTACATTTTCCAGCATATGACATGTTCCTGAAAGAAATGGACAAGTAATGCTTTGATCTGATTAAAGATAATTTTCTGGAGTTCAAAAAATTAATACATTGATATATAACTTCGGGTTGAGGCCAATCTTCCTGCAGGAAGATATATATGGCTTTATTCCTTTCCCTACCTAGCTAGGCTAACTGCATGATACATGCCGCCATAATGATTTTGTAATGTTCAATTGTTGATAATAAGTTTTTATATTTCTTTGGTATTCATTCATCATTCTAGCTTTAAGAAGCAAAATGATTTTGTAGTGGGATAAGACGTTTGCTAAATGATTTGCAAAATCAATAGATTTGAGTTAGAATCAACTATAGAGGCAAAATAATTTTGTAGCGGCATAAGAATCAATTTGAGGCAAAATGATTTTGTAACTACATGATACATGCCGTTATGACGATTTTGTAATGATTCTATAGGTGCATAAGGCATTTGCAGAAACAGGCAACACCATCTGGTGTGGAACTGGTAGAAGACGAATATATATTACACGTAGAAGGAACAGCCAGCTCTCAAAGAGTAGTTCGCCACATTGGAACAACAAGTTGGCCTGGTCTGCAGTTTGGTTTATCTGATCATTAATTTCCACATTACATTACAGTCTACTGAATTAATATATCCGTGTAGAAATGTGAATTTTGCTTTTTTAATTGACAGGTAGGCTTACACTGACTAATTATTCTCTTTACTTTGAGGCTTCGGGAGTAATAAAGTACGATGATGCTATCAAAATAGACCTCTCTAAGGATGTTGAACAGAGTGTTAAACCAACTGCCACAGGTCCATGGGGAGCCCAGCTTTTTGACAAAGCCATAGTCATCGACTCAACTGATTTGTAAGTACACTGCATTATTGCACAGAAGTTTCTATCATATCCATATGTTTCCTAGAGTTATGCGTGTTAAATATGCACACTAAATTATCAGGTAAGCATAAAATAGGCACAAAATATGTTACATATTGTTGTTTTGCTTTTAAGAGTTCATGAAATTAACCGAAGCTTAAACTCAAACTGCAAACTAATACAACATTATTTCAGATAAATTTTTTCAGTAGAAAGAATAAATTTTTCTTCTGAATTTTCCAGATCAGAGGGCTTTGTGCTGGAGTTTCCAGAGCTTACAAGTTCAACAAGACGTGACCATTGGCTTGCATTGATAAGGGAAATAATGTTTCTCCATCAATTTCTATCAAAGTACAACATAACCTGCCCAATACAAACATGGGAGATGCATGCTAGGACAATACTGGGAATCATAAGGCTACATGCAGCAAGAGAAATGCTAAGAATATCACCTCCTGTCCCAACAAAATTCTTAATATTTTCCTTATATAATGAAATACCAAAGGGTGATTATGTGCTTGAAGAGCTTCCAGATAGCCTCCGAAAGGTTAATAGTGGACAGCCATGTAGTGCAAGTTCTATCCTCAAGAGTATGAACTTGGCCGGACCAGTAGTTTCCAATTCGATGGTAGAAGAGGCGAGTCAAGAAGACAAAAGTGTCGATGTTATAGATGATAGTCCCTCGTTAGAGTCTGCTATTAAACAATCTAGGGAGGAAGAAAAAAAAGTTCTCATTGCTAAAGCTACCACTGAAGAATTAAAGGAGGAAGGGGTCACCGACAGTGTTCTGGTTTTAACGGTAAGGCTTTAACTCAAAAAAGCTCATACATACCCTTAATTTGATAATATCCTTAATTTAAATCACCACCAAGGTTTTCAGTCATCGCGATTTATGATATTGCAGAAAATTGTCGTTAAATATTAGAGATTACCGACGTTGCGACCGCAATTGTGGTCAGACTTTTTTTTCTTTCGAACACCGACAAATTAGTGTTGAATGTTATGGGTTGCCTAAAACAGTATCCAGGTTTAGGATGTATTATAATTCGCTGTTCTTTTGCGAATCGGATACCGTGCTGTGTTTGAAATTGTGACTTGACCATTGGTTGCTGATTTTATTGTACAGGAACTACTAACGCCACTCAAAAATGTGGTCCCTTGGTTACAAGAAATCTTCAAATGGGAAAAACCAATGGTTACTATTGCTGTTCTTGCTGCATCCTTAATAATCACCTATATGTAAGTTCTTATTCTCTTTCTTTCTATAATTTTTATTTTGCTTACATGTATCTATCATATTGCGTATTACACCGTCAATGAGTGAGTTTTGTTAGACATGCATGAATGTACATAATTAACATGAGATAGACAATGCAGGGAATGGGTTGGAAAGACAGCTGCAGCTTTCTTGGTTTGGGTGATAATAAAGATGCTTAAGGCAAGAGAGAAAAGGCTTAATGAGAAATGCAATGAGATAGTAATCAATAGATCTAATATGGCTTCTGATAAATCTACAATGGATAGCATTGTCTCAGCCCAACATGGATTGTACACTGTTCATGAGATGATGCAGATAGCAAACATAGCAATGTTAAAGATATGGTCTATACTTATTTCCAAGGCTGACAAAGTATAATTTCTAGTTATGATTTTCTTCTCCTTGTAATGATGATTACAAAACTATTCTTTTAAGATAGGATGATTAATAGGAACATGCTATTCTCAGCACTATTTGATAAAAACAAGTTTTTTTTATGGCAGCATGCAAATGCAGTGATGGTGGCAATGGGTGGATTAGCATTCTTATTAGCAGTAATTCCATTCAAATTCTTCCTAATGGGTCTCATTGTGCAAAGTTTCACCATGTCACTCAAAACAGGCAAGTCATCAGGAACTGGGAATAGAAGGTTGAAGGAATGGTGGGACTCAATACCAATTGTCCCTATCCGTGTAGTAGACAATGTTCCCAACACTCAACATGCTGAATAGTTCCTTTTCCATTATATTGTCTAGAATGATTTCATCATTGCAACCCCTCTGTCCTACAAAAGAAAGCTTTGCTTGTGTATAAAGGAAAGTGATAGTGTATATGACAACAAAAGACTTTAAGGATGGATGTAAAAAAGTCATCTGCATGATATACAGCATGTCGGTTGTTTATTGCATTTCTTTCTTCAACTGCTTCAATAAGTTACATAGCATGTGAGAAATAAATTACAGAAGTGTTAAGTTAATTAGATGTGTACAAGTTTTTTTTTTTTTTGTTGATAAAATGTGTACAAGTTAATTAGATGTTTTGTCTTGAATTTTAGGCGTGAGATGAATTATGTTGAGGGGTGTGGTTGATTGATGTAGATAGATTTATTCAAGTTTATCAATAGAGTGAGACGTGGGGAATGTACAATGCTAAAATGAGTTCATATATGATATTAAAAAAAGATATTCATCTTTTTTTTTTATTGGAAACTCGTAATATTAGACACTTGATAATATTCTAAATAAAAATATTAAAAACAGAAATTAGCCTATGTTTAAACAAACAAAAGGGCTATGACACCAACTATGATAATCAAGAGGAATATGAACAATTTTTTCTTCGACCAACAGTAAGAACTTAATTTTGTCAAAGAGGTGATAATTATTATTAAAAATCATGTCGTTTTTATCTTTTCAAAAAACCAATGCACAAGAGAATCAAATAAAAGTGCATTATACAGTCACAATTTTGAAAAGAAAAATTCTATGGGAAAGTCGTGAAAATGACTTTTCTGATGAAGTTAACACTATAATATCAAAAGTGTAGTGAGTAACATCCCACTGTTTTTACAGTGGCATCAAAAGTGCAGTCCCCATCAATTCGTCAGATTAACAAGACTACACTTAATCTAATTTTATCCTACCTTGTTTTAAGTGTAACACCCCACAAAGTGTAACACTTAAGACTATCACATAATATTATCAAATCTGTTTGCATGTTAAAGATGCCAACGATAAAATAGTACCTGTAAGTCCAAGATGTTGCAAGCATTACTAGATGAATTACTATTGATCATTAATCAGTAATCAACAATTTAAAAATGAATCAAACATTAAAATCAAAATTAACTTTTTCAAAAAAGTCAGTTTTCTGACTGCACCGTAGAAGCTCCCTTTTGAAAAACATGTCAAGCTATCAAACTGAACAAATTGATTCGCAATTTCAGATGAACCAACGGATGAAATCCAAGCTAACTACGAACAAGATGCTAAAGAGAATTAAAATTATTACAAGTCAAGAATAAACAATTTGCTGATTCATAAGTCTCACAGTTACTCACAAACCTGAGAGTCGGAAGGGATTGTGTCACTTTTAAATAGATTATCCTTTGTGGATGACCTAATTTTATAAAAGTTGTCAAACAAACAAAGAAACCTTCATAGGGACATCTCTATGCCGCGTAAATTTCGACATTGCTGTAAAATGTTGTGGTTCATGACTAGTAAGGAAACAATATGCACCACCAACCGAGTACCCTATTGATGGGTCCAGATTTCAACACCAGTAATACTCAGAATCAAGATGCAATGACACATTTTGAAGTAAAATTCTACACTCCTCTACCAACTCCTTCCATACCCTAAAGCGAACTTGTCTGCCATTGTCAACCATTTATTTTTCAGACAAATCAAACAATCTCTAAAACCTATCTCTTAAAGAAAAATCCCCTAACCACCGGTCCATAAAAAAAAAAGTGTTATCACCATTACCAACCTCCCTCCGAACATTCTCCTCAAACGAGTCTCTCACCTCTAAGTCCACTTCGTTACTGGTACACACTAACTCATTTCACCACATAGACACTTCCTTAACATTGTCCTTCATGTGACCCCCCTGATCTGTAACAAGCCGACAACACTCTAAACCACAAGCCCTCTCTATCCACCAACATTGTTTATCTTGAAAAACAATATTGCACTCCCTCATTCGTCTTACCCTCAAGCTTTCATACTTCTTAATCAAACAAATAGTCTCCCAATCAACTCAATTTTCTATAATCCTCACCTCCCCCTTCTAAAATAAAATAAAAATTAGAAAGATACATTAGATGATATGATACTTGAGGGAGCCTTGAAAAAGGAAAGAGTGCAAACAGGTAAAGAATATATGACATATTTATGGAGAACCAGACCCACCAGCACATCCAAAGATAAATTCATGCTTTTCAACTTTACAATCTCACCCTAATTCGATTAAGCAACGGATTCCAAAAGTTCAATTGCCGTGCATCCTCCTCTATAGGGTGATCCAAATACATGAAGGGCAATCACCCAACTCGACAGTTCATAATCGATAATAAAATTTAATCTATATATTATTGAATTTTTTTTTTTGAATAAAAAAATTATGAGAATATTAAATTTTTTTATAATCCATATAACAAACGATCTTTAATCCTTTTTTTTTTAGGAAAACGATCTTGTATATAAACTTTTTATGTCGGTAATCAATCATAAATGTGAGTTATGATGGTATTGAAATTAATCTCAAAAATCTATTTTGGTTTATGTTTTTTATTTTAAAAAAGTTTCTTTGTCAAAAAAGTATATAGAAATTAGAATATCTATCTCCACATTGATCCTCTAAAAAAAAGCTCCATGTTGATATTGTCACAGTCGGTGGTGCTGCTTCTTACATGTCGGCAAGTTTATATCCATCCACGTGTCTTAGACAGGAATAATTATTTCCACAAAATAACATTTTTCTTGTAATTTAACTTTTGTTTAAAATGAAATCTTATACTAGTCCATTGAATTAAAATTAAGAAATGATGTTTTTTATTGTCACAATTAAGAAGTGCCATTAAATACAATTGTTAATTATTTTTTAGAGAATTTAACAATAGAAAAACATTATGTCGGTAACAAAAAAAGAATAGTATATTGGAATAATGTGATTTGATTTTTTCTACTTTATTTTTTCCTTAAAGATATGGAAAATGGGTCCTATTAGAGCCTTTAATGGCCCCTACTTATCCATCTTTACATTTGTGGTCCATAATAATGGTCGGTATCTTCCCGCTACACTCTTTGATTCACCTGCTCTACAATTTATTCACTTGTTGGTAAAAAATTGCCCACGTACCGACATACTACGTACATTATTTTCTTGGTACATGATATTTATATTTTTCTGAATATTTCTATTTTTCTGAAGAGTAGTTGTAGATCTGGATCAATCTCATAATTTTGGGGACCATATTAAAATATTGAGTAAGTTGAATAGTTGATACTATCCTACAATTTCATGGACCAATTTGAGTATTAGTTTACTCATTATTTTAATGCAAAGATGGTTATATTGCACATCTTATTCTCCATATTTTGGTTTATTTTCTTTAAAATATAAAAGGAACTAAAATCAAATGAGAAAGTATATTATGCTTTTTTGACAAAGTTATGTCCCCCTATACCTTCCCACCTTCCCTTCCTTTTTTCACTTTAGTTAGAAACAATAATGTTTCTTCTTTTTCCTTGCCTTATCAAATTATTAGAGAATTTCCCCAAAACTAAAAATACTACTAGTACTATGATAAACAAATCCTCTAAAAAAAAAAATATGACAAATAAATGAACTACTACAAAGGAGAGTCTAGAATACATTGTGAACAATTATTTTGCACAATCAATGCATTTCTTATCCGAATAATGAACCAAACATTTTGGACATATTCTTTGATGATTTGTTTAATGCATGTCGATATCCTGATTTAGAAACTTTATCTTAGCACTTCATACGTGTCATATCTTCTTTGAATAGCTTCTCTATTACACAAAAACTACTACACTTCAGGCTCCAAATGTGCCAAGTTTTAACTACTCAACTGCCTAATCCTAACTTCTTGACACCTGTTTGGTTCCAAAACATCTTATTGATCATTGTCCAATTTAATTATATCGAATTTGAATTGTGTTATCACGAGCTTTCATGCTGCATAGAAACCTTCACTAAAAAAAAAAATTGTTGCATTAAAACCACACTGTTTTTTTATATTTAGTTTAAGAAAATAAAACAAAACGTACTCATATGAAATTGTTAGTACTAATTTAAGTATTTAACCCAACACAGACTAAAATCTAAAATTTTCCTTAGCAAAAATTACATTTTTTTATTATTATTTTAAGTAGGATTTTTCTAACATGTGCAAGATTGCACAAGATAAGGGGTAATTATGCATCCACTTTATAGGTTTGTCTAAATCTTACTAATAATCCAATGTCTTTATTTATTTTTTTTCCTTCTCTCCTCTGTTAACTACAATATTTTTTTCCTTCTCTCCTCTATTAACTATTACACACTTACGGGGGCTTTTCTTTGAAGGGTTAAATGCAAAAAAATCATTCCTCAAATTGACAGCAATATAACCAAATTCAAAATGACGGTGTTCAAAATAATGGTGTTCAAATTGACAATAGAACCAAAACTTAAAATGATGGTGTTCAAAATGACAGTGTTCAAATTGAAAACAATATAACCAAATTCAAAATGACAGTATTCAAAATGACGGTGTTCTAATGGGTATAAATGAGTTGTTCTTTTTCACTTGCCATATCCTTGATAAAGTCCTTCATGACTGAAGAAGAAAGTGACGTGAGAGCATAATAATGACAGTATTGATCCTCATATTACTCTTGAAAACATGAAGCGGACTTCCTTTTTATGGCTATCTTCGAATGTTCCTCATTTAGCTTTTGGTTTTCATGACTGGTGGCGACACCCTCTACTTTGTATGGGTGTCATGTAACAGTTTTTTTGTTTTCGGTGGTGACACTATTCTTTTAGGTGTCTGATTGTTGTAATAGATATTGGGTAATTCACCATTTTAGCACACCTTGTGCGGGGTGAAATTATCCTCCTTTGAGCAATATATTCCATTTTGATTTGTTCAAAAAAAAATTAGTAAGTTTGCATCAAAAAGTGGTGTGATTATTCCTAAGACAAAAGTAAAAACTTATGTTTCCAAAGCAAAATTTCTGTTAGTGGATTCTTTAACCAATACCCTTAGGACACTGATTGACAAGACCCAATTATTTTTTATTTTATGACATCTCATAATTATCGGTTAATTCGACCATTAAATTTATCAAACACAATAAATTCAATCTGCTTATGAGTTATTTTATTTGTAGTCCGCTATCAACTAACTTACTTATCAGATTTTCGTAATTCATCATAATTTCAACGAACTCATCGTAATTTCAAACATATATATTTGCAGGTACAATTCTACTTCGTCATAAAGACACCGCGAAGGATCAACGTCTACCGCAACGGAACGTTCAACACAACCGTACTCTTTTCTGGATCTTCATCGAACAAATCACTTGTTTATCAGCTATGAGTTATCTTATTTGTTATCCGTTATCAACAAACTTATAAGATATATGTAATTCATCGCGATTTTGATAAACTCACCATGATTTCAAACATACATATTTTAATGTATAGGATATATGATTCGTTCATAAGGGTATAATATGTTTGTTAAAATAAGTTATAGCATATTATTAAATCAAATAATATTACAACACATACTTTTATACCATCTTAGTATTTGAGTTGTGTCTAATTCAACCTTACAAAATTAACTTATAAGAAAAAAAAACTCTATTTAAAAGCTCGTGTTTAGGCTTCATCTCATGTTCAACATGGGATTCTTAACGAAATTGATTCCACTTTATTTCATTAAATTTTTCTAAATAAATCAGCGGTGATTGAAAGAGATTGTTGAACTCATCATATTAATTAATTTTGACTTATACTAGTTTATATTTAAATCTGAAATGATACGTAAACAAACATTATCGTATTCAAAGATAGACACCTTAGGGGCTATAGTTCTTTAGAAGGAATGATTCATATTTCAATCACTCATAATTTATCAATATTATCATATTAGCTTATTCATCAATAATTGTAATTCACTTTATATGAGGTGAATAAACGGTCGTATTTTGGTTGTTACTTGCAGGAACCTCAATAAAAAGCATCTTGTCTCATGTGATTTTGTGGTATGTTTCCGCGGAACCATGCCTTAACTAAGTGCATGTACTTTGACACCCCAAAGGCCCAAACATTTTTTACTTTATGTTTTGTAAAGAGGTGTCCTCGCAAGCTTATCTCATTGGCAGGGACAATGCATAGTATATGCAAGATACAGAGTTCGAACTTCAAACACCACAAAAAATATATTGGAACAAGGTTCAAACCTTTTACTATGCATACAAGAATTGTGTTCAAAATTATGTCCTAGCTCAAACTTCTTTAATCTGTTCATTTTTTTGTCTATCCAAATTCTCTGATAATCATCCTCAGATCTAATTATTTGCATATTTGAGTTAATAAATGCGGGGCGATTATGAACTCTATATATATTTGTTCTTCCAAAAGATATTAGTCTCTTTTATTGTTTATAGGCCACATTGATCAAACGATATATATATTTGTATCTTTTTATATTATCATCTCCAATTTTGTGTGGTTGGTTTGTTCCTCTCTATCGCCATTATGCCATATATAGCAAAGAGAAAAAACAAAAGGAGAGCAATTAATGTTAGAGAAATGTTAATTCATTCCACTATGGTTAGGGTCCCCTGCAAAAATAGTCTCCATGCCGTTACCAACTAATAATAATACTATTGGTTCTCTCAAAAAAAAAAATACTATTGGTTTCACATTGGATGGTGTCAGAATTAATTTTACCTCCTATCAAACCCCATTTTAGTAAAATAGCATATCTAGTTTGTTTTTTTTAAGGAATTTTTTTTTTTAGAGTATCTTAACCGGTCTTTTTTAAGAACCTACTTTAAGTTTCATACAATACAAATAAGCGGTCATATTATATCATGTTTATGCAACTCGTACACATTTTGCTCCAATAGTAAAAATGTGTACGATAGGATACCAAATACAAAAACAATGGTGATAGACTATCTGTAACCAAACATTAATGATAATATCATATCTAATTGAAGCTACTTCTATGATTTCTATGATTTTTATGCTACTCATTCTACGACATCAAGTTCTTCCATTGAAAAAAGAAAAAATACGGGTTCATTCTTCTACAAAACTTACTTAAATATCTTCATTAGAGACTCTCTTAAAACAAAATCGATTTTGTCTTCAAAACATTAAACTAATCCAAAATATTTTTATTCAAAAGGTTTGTTTATACCAAAAATGTGGCATTGTCATGGAATCTATCAACTAGGAAAAATGAAAACGTTGGAGCAGTAAAATCTAGCATCTCGCACCTCTGTCATTCATTATTTTTTAATGCCGACAAAAGAATTGTGATTACTTGATCATTTTTTAATGCATAAAGTAATTTTTACTCCTCCAATGAGATATTTCACTTTGCTCCGCTTTTTTTGACAAAAAAAAACAAACGGAGCAGAGTCAAATATCTCATTTGTTTCTGCTCCGTTAAAAATTTAAATTAAATATATATTATATTTTAGTTAATTTAACATAAATACATATTTTTATTTCCTAAAAAAATACTACATATTTTTATGATAGCAATTATCTTTAAATCATAATTTTCTATCAAAAAAGAAAAAGAAAATTAGTAACCATTTAACAAGGAGAGTGAGTTTTTCTCTAATTTGTTTTGCTTAAAATGATGAGGTAAAATATTTTAACCGAAAGAATAGTGCAATTTAAATATTTTCCAGATGAAAGAAAAGTAATTTATAATAATAGTAATAATAATAATGTGATTGGTTGCGATATATGAGGACTCATTTCCTTGAGAGATCAATGTATTAAGATTTCAAATAATTCGTACCATCACCAAGGATTATTCTACTTGTCAATCAAGCGTGCATATGCCCCACTGAAAATCAAATCAAGCTTTGAGGGTCCATTAATGGATAGTTTCTTCTGACCCACCCATCCTTCATTGATGAAGTTCACAAGTTAAAACACACCGTTGCTCTTGTTTGATTCATGAGAATTGACTATATTAGAATCTGTCCCATGATATGATTTCATTAGTTTTATTTTGTTTCATCATTCATGCATTGGCCCATTTTGGCCTTTACTTGCCTTTGATTTGTATGTTTTATTGATGATTGGTACTCCGTAGTACATCTTGTATATTAAAGGGTCTCTTTGATCCGAAAAAGTTAAGTATTGAGTAGATAAGATAGTACATGATAAATTTTTAAAGTATTTGGACAATTTTTTGTTGTCATGTTACATGCTTGGTGGATAGTAGAAAACACAAATAAAATAAGGTGAAATTTATATTATGTACTTTAAACAAAATGTTATCTAGATCGTCGAATTCAATTTAGATGGTTGAATAGAGAAAAGTTTTTGGTGTTTTCTTTGATATGAAAATACCGCCATTGAAGGGAAAATTTTATTATACAATGGTAAGACCAACGAAGTTGAATATAATATAGTGTAGAACGATGAAGAATCAACACGAAAATAAAATAAGCGTAGCAGAGATGAGAATGTTATGCTAGATGTATGGTAATACTAGATGTTAGAGAGAGAGAGAGAGGGAGAGGGAGGGAGGGAGGGAGAGAGAGAGAGAGAGAGAGAAAGAGAGAGAGTTAGTTGAGGTAACACCTATAGTAGAAAAAAAGTGGTAAATAAGTTTAGGTGGTTTGACCATGTAGAGAGAAGATTTATAAATCATATAGTAAGAAAAATATATCAGATTGGCTAGCTTAGTCTTTCGAGTCAGGAGATCACCTAAAAAACTATAAAAGAAATTACTAAGAAATATTTAGAATTAATGATTTGTATCGAAATATGGTTTATGATATAACATTACGACGTAATTTGATCCATGTAACCAACCGAACTTAGTGGAAAAAGACTTAATTGTTGTTGATCTTTAAACTAAAAGTTATCAAATAATTAAACGAGAAATAAGAATTTAGCTTTTATCCTTTCTCTTATCCATATTTTACGGTTCTACGAACAACTTAAAATGAAACACAATACAATTGGAGTTGTCTTGCACATTACAAATGGAGCTTCTTTTGATCTTATTTGACAAAATTATCAAATTTTGGCACATGTAAAAAAGTTATAATCAGATGCAATGAAATACACATGTAATTAGTGAAATATCGTTTTCTTAAAATGCATGTATTACTTTAAAGACATTTAATGAAACCTAGAGCAATTGACACACTGAAAAGATGAATGATATGGCAAAAACAAAAACAAATAAGGTTAATCTGGCTATTGCTTTCAGTGGTCAGACAAAGATACCTGTAGTCCATAAATGTAGATAGAAATTTAACAGGTACAAGCCTATGATCTAGTTGGACTCAGAAAGCCATGGAACACAAATTGAAGATACACATTTAAGGCATATACATCTACCCCTTCTGCATCCCATCATCTTTTTTTACCTTTACAGCCAAGCCAACAGGTTTTCTCTCATAAAGAGATTGGGAAAAAACTAAAGTAGTTGTAGGGTGAAAAACTAAAATAACAATAATTTGAATAATTTAATTTTGATATATTGTCAATACAATGTATAATTGAATGATATCCAACAATTAAAGATCTAAAATTGGTCTACAAGGATCTATGAATAATAATTGATATGGTAAGTTTAAGTTTAATTCACATGCCACCAAAATTTCATTTCACCACTAATTCTCTCAGTTTGGGACCCACTAATAAATTTCATATATTTATATGAAACTCACTGCCATACTCTTGTTCCATTCCATATGACCCTTACTTTGATCATCACTTCCATTCCACAACAGATCATTCTGGATTCTGCTAAAAACTTTACCACCCATCACTTTTCATCATGGCTCTCTTTGTAGTTGCTATTTTATTCTTAATGACATTTTCAAGCAATGCTTATTGGCCACCTTCACCTGGCTACTGGCCAAGTTCAAAGTTCAAGTCTATGAACTTTTACAAAGGTTTTACAAACCGTTGGGGCCCTCAACACCAAAGACTAGAACAAAATGCATTAACAATTTGGCTTGATAGAACCTCAGGTTCTGAGTCTGATCATCAGTTACATAAGTTTTCTACTTGTTGTTAAATATCATTGAAATTTAATCAATATTATCATTGCTTTCTTTTATGGTAAAAACAGGAAGTGGATTTAAATCGGTTCGTCCGTTTCGATCTGGCTACTTTGGTGCTTCCATTAAGCTTCAACCTGGTTATACTGCAGGAGTTATAACATCTTTCTATGTAAGATGTTACAACATGACATGCATGTTTAGATTGGCACTTAGTTTCACGAAATTACGATGACACTGTTATTTTGCTGAAGCTTATACATTTTGTTTAGATTGTTAATTACTTATTAGTACTTATGATAATTAATGATTGAATTATTATTGTCAGCTATCAAACAATGAAGCACATCCTGGTTACCATGATGAAGTGGACATTGAGTTTCTTGGAACAACATTTGGAAAGCCTTATACTTTGCAGACCAATGTTTATGTAAGAGGGAGTGGTGATGGGAAAATTGTAGGTAGAGAAATGAAGTTTCATCTTTGGTTTGATCCTACCAAAGGTTTTCATCACTATGCTATACTATGGAGTCCTAAAGAGATAATGTAAGTCACTGTATAATTTAATTATATTCCTGAATTTGAAATTCAACGCCTAGATTAATTATTAGTACTAATCTAAAATAGTATAGGGTACTAGACAGGACATGCACTACTTTCTCTTTTGATGAGATATATAGGTGTGATAGGGAAATGGACTTACATGCACTCAATGGAGACTGATTTGTTGAACTTATAATTGAACACATAAGATTTTTTTAACCATGGTTTGGACTTGGTGATTATAGTGACTCTTGAAAATTCTAACCATTGATATAGATCAGATAGTCGAGACCGAACCGTTCGATTTTATCAATGGTTTGGATTAGCTAACTGTAGTGATTCTTGGAAATTATGAGAGCATGAAATCTGATGTGCAAGATAAGAGATGAAGAGAATCCACAATTGAGCTTGGATTCTGCTTATGTGGCATTGTTTGATTGGTTCTTAATCAATTGGTATCAAAGTTTAGGCAAGACTTATTGATATTTGGAATTTTTTTAGGAGTGGAAATAGAAAGGATAACAACATAATTTTCTATCCTCTAAAAACAAACAATAACAATATAATTTTCTAAGAAATAAAGGAAGAAGGCAAATAAGGATGTGACAGGATTAAAAATAGTAAATCATATCATATAGAAATACTAAATCAAGGTCACATGAATGGCACAAAAAACCTAACATAGAAGTGTGGGGAAACAAATATGATAGTAGCAGTGTAGCACCCAACTAATGAAAAGTTAGAAAGTGACATTAATTTATTTTTTATTTATGAAAGGTTAAACTATATACTAATCCTAGTAACGTTCAAAAAGCTGTAGCTATTATATGAATCATAGAAATGATTATTAATACTATCTAGTTGCTTTATACTGACATTAAATAACGTGTCAGATTTCTTGTGGATGATGTGCCAATAAGGAGGTACCCGAGGAAGAGTGACACAACATTTCCTATTAGACCAATGTGGCTTTATGGTTCAATATGGGATGCTTCATCATGGGCAACAGAAGATGGAAAATACAAAGCTGATTACAGATACCAACCATTTGTTGCACAGTATACAAATTTCAAATCTAGTGGTTGCACAGCCTATGCACCTCGTTGGTGCCATCCAGTTTCAGCATCACCATATGGTTCTGGTGGATTGAACTCACAACAAAATAGAGCTATGAGTTGGGTTCAAAGATACCATATGGTTTATAATTATTGTAAAGACCCAAAAAGAGATCATAGACTAACACCTGAATGTTGGGGTTAAGTAAAGGTTAAAAACTTGCAAATTTGGGGGGTGTCCCAAAAAATGCTGTTCTCTTGTGATCTATTTTGTTTGTTTGTTTGAGAAAGTTTTCTTTTTACATTGTGGGGGTGACATGAAATGGGGCCCCTATCATCACTTTAGTGTCCAAGGCTCTAAAGACACGAGAAAATTTGGAAGATTGTGTGAGTTTTTTGTTTTTGTGACATTTATTTGGTGTGAACCAAAGGGGAAAAAAATAAAAGAGGGACAGAGAAAGGAATAATGTTTGTCAATGTCCAAGAAAAGCAAAGTGGACAATTATGTATTGGTTGGTAAATGTGGCACTGTTGAGTGCAAAATACTATAAGCATACTCCTCATTTTATAACGTTATTGTCATTTCAACGATGAAAACGAGAACACCATCATAAACAAGCTAGACCTCTGACATGAAACTTGGTTATCAATGTCATCTCTTGAAAAATATCTGTTAGCCGTAGACACAAAGATCACATGAATCGTATAAAGTAAAGATCGTGGAGATTGATATCCGATCTATATATAAGTAAAACAAAGAGAGAGGAAAACAAATGCAAGGTGGTACAAAATTTAAAGAGTTGGACAAAAATTATAGATAGTTGTTAATTTATTAAGGAGAACGAGAATTTGTGTACTCTCTTCGGTCACGTTTATAAAGAAAAAAAGTATTTTTTAGATTCATTAAATGCATAATGTATTTGATTTATATGGAATGAATCTAAAAAATATTTTTTTCTTATAAATGTAACCGAGGGGACTACAATGTAAAAAAAAATTGACAAATTGTGTACAATGTAAATCGTTGTTGTTAACACTAATTATTTCATTGGATGATATGGTTTTGCTTCTGAACTTTTAGCGACATTGTTGACAATTTATTTCTAAAAGCTTAGAGTTCGCCTTGCATTTTGTGTCTACCATAGATTTATCATCGAGTTTGACTTTAAAACAACACTGTCTTTTATTCAGATTGGTGTCCAATTAATTGTATCATCCTTATGCAACTTTGATACGCCTTATTTGTGGCTACAAGGGCTTTTCGAAGTCTTTTTTTTCTTTCTTTTCAATCACACTTTGAGTGAGGGTAATAAATGGGTATACTGATTAGTTAAATTTAAGTTAATGAAACAAATATAAAAACAATTTATTTGAATGTGTACATTACATTTAATCTTTAGCTTTTTAATGAATTGAATGTACAAAATTTTATAAAATATTTCTTCTTTTAGGTTTTTTACCATGTGCCCTAAGAGCACAAATTAACACTACCCTAAATTTAATACTCCATACTCCCCTTAAAAGTTAGGTCGGCATACCCTACTACTCCTTAGATTAATCATGATCTCCTATAACCTATGTCCTTAAACCTCAATTATTCCCGCCCATCCATGGATCTCCGTCTATGAAATGCTTCTTTGATGATTGTTATCAGAGAGAGAGACTTTCAAATTAAGGTCTCTCCCCCATTCTTTTCTCATCCCTTCACCACCAAGAAAGAATTCTCTTCCGTTACATGAGAGACCATTATGTTTTCAGACCTTGATTTAGTGGTGGGGTGGGGGGGCGACTTCGAGATTTAAAAAGGAGAGATGTGGGTTTAAGGGAGGGGATTTCTAAACTGGAGACATGAGAAGAAAAAAAACTAGAGGTAATTCTTTCGTCCTAGATACTCCTTGTCTTTCCTTCTGTTCTCACTGTCCTTCCTTCTCACTCCCCCAATATCCCTCCCAATGGCAAACTTGCATGAAAAGGAAAGAAAAGAAACAAGTAAGTACAAGTATCATGTCAAAAGGGATATAGCTCAGACCTTTGACGATTAGTTTCAACAACATTTCCATGCCACTGGAGTGTTGGATTCAACATTTCGGGAAGGCATGGAATCAATACCATATCCCTCTATCTCAATCACGGCAGTGTCAACTCAATATGAAAAGTTTCACACGTAGGACATTTATGTGGAAGGTGGAACATCAACTAGTAGTAGTGAGTGATAGTGATTGGAAAAAAAAACTGATGGGCTAAGCTAAAGGGAGATGACTGCTTGCAATTCAAAGTACCGCTACTAGTGGTGCTACTACTTTACATGTTAAATTTGTTAATGATAATGCTAAGGCAACGACAATTGGGTGAATCGAGAATCTCTCCATACTATGGATACTTTTTCTTTTTTTTAAGAGAAATAGACACATTGAATAATATTATGGGAAATGCTTGTTAGTACGAACCGCTAAACGAAAATTGACGGACATGTGTTAATTTAGTTTTACTTCCACCTAACCCTGTATTGCAGTAAATGGGACAATATTTATATTTATTTTTTTTAATAAAAATTAATTTTGATGGCAACCACCCCATGTATTTAGCAAATGGGACTATCATGGTACTACTCTTTCTACTAAAAAGTGCTAGTGAAAGGCCTCAGCACAAGTTCGTCAAATTTCGTATAAAATCATCCGTACCATATAGCACCACTGTTATTTTAAGAAAATATTAATATCAATATCACGGCTCTAAAATATAAAATACAAGAATAACTACAAAAAGCAATACCCTTGCAAAATAATTAGAGAAAAATCAACAGATCATTCACAGGCTCGTGGCAAAGTAATAAATATCTCAACTACTTTAGGGACAGCTTCTAAAAAACAAAATTGAACAAAAACAATCAAAGGCTATGAACTAGTATATAATTACCTTCCTCACGGGAGATTGGTACGGAAAATTTGCAATGAATTCTCACTTAAACAACCAAGCATTCCATGACTAGGTGAGTACCTGATATCACAGGCTTGAGCTGGCATTTTGAATCGCTGAATAACTCTAAAAGATGGCAACTCTTGTAAGACCAAGTCACATGTAACTTCATCTCCAGATGCAAACATTCTATTCTGATTCGCAATGTCTATAATTACACATCTTGGTAGTCGAATTTTACTTACATTGCCATACGAGGAACCCATCTTTTGAAAATTATTACCACCTGTTCTCTTTAATAATACATGAGAGCCCTGTACTCCTTGTCCAATAAGCTCACCCGTCAACGTGTTGAGCTTTGGACGGTATGAAACAACAGTGTCATCACTGCTCGGGGAATAGGCAAGGGATATACAAACTCCTTGATAATCAGTCCCATGAACCATAAATGGCCTTCATATTTTCAGAAGGAAAAAAATGGAGTTAGGTGAGCTAAATATAGCATAAACTTTTATCCAATAATTGCTTCCAAAATCTAATCTGGCCTTATAGAACTAAATTAAAAGAAAAAAAAATTCATCATATGTTATCTCATATCAGACTTATTGACAATAAAGTAATATGTGAATTTCCAAAATGCAAAAGAAACCATCTAAAAAAATTGGAGAATATAACTTTAAAAAAAAAAAAAAAAACACTACACTATGATGCAAACTACAGGATACAAGTAAAATTAAAATTAAATTCCATCAAACTTAAAAATCATAAGTATTACTGGATAGTGTCAGGAAACAGGTTGAATAAATTTTTATAAGGCATTGATAATTGATTGATAATATAAACAAAAGAAAGTGTAAAGCTAATATCCATAGAATTCAAAAAGCTTACCGATCATCAGAATCAATGTCCCACTGACAAGCACCGATGGCAGATGCAGATAGAATGGTTCTGACACCTGAAGAAAGACCCGTTGTTTGTGCAAGAGACTGCAAACTATGAACAGGGTTGCTAGTCAACCCAGCTAAAGATTTTAAGGGTCCTGCAGTTTGTCTCATGTCAAACACCAGGACTTTACCATTCTGCAGGAAAGTTATATGAAGATTAGCGCTTGAAGTTCCTAGATCTAATATATAGAGAAAAAAAATGAAAATAATGCTGACCTGTAGTCCAGCATATACGCAATGTGTACTGTTGCGATCCCATGAACAGGACCAAGCAGGAACCTGGAATACGATTATAGAAAGTTATACACCCGCAGAAGGATATGTAAACTGACTAGTGAAGATTGCAAGGTATAAGCAGAAACATTAGTACAACGGGGGAAACGTATAAAAATTTACAATTATTGAAATCTATTTCGATAAGTATGTGGGAGCACTTTCTGTTATTTTTTAGGTTTTGCAGTAGCCGAAGAGTGTAAGGTTCTCTTGCAGTGCACTTTATGGTGCTTTTAAGGTTGGAGAGAATTGCTATAATTTTTAGGATAGCTACTTACGAAAGTTACAACAGCATCATTTGCAGAATAAAGAGGTTTTCTTTTCAATACTCATTTAATGGGTACTTCAAAAGACAGTGGCTAGCTCTAATTTTCCAAAATGCCATCTTCTTAGCTACTCATTTTCGTTTTCGTTTACTAAATTTAAGGAGGACACTTATACCCAGATTTTACTATCTTCTCTTTCTTGCTATCCTCAATAATAAAAATAAAATACTATATGTACATTCCAATAATATTCTAGAAAACCATAAGGCATGGAAATATAAACTATTATTAAAAGTTTTATTTCCACTAAATCAGAATTATGGAACAAACTTATACCTCTAGATCATAACTGAGAACAGGGGTGCCGCTGTCGAAGCTGTAACAACATAAAATACGTCAACAACAAAATTTTACATTGCAAGACTAAATGAATCGGTACTTAATGCAGCTATACCTGAGCACTGATAATTGCTTCCCAAATGACGCATAGAGGGCCTGTTTACTACCAAAAGGAGAAATATGCAGGTCTCTAATACCATTTGTAGATGAAGGCAGTTCAATATGTTGCATCTCAAATGGAGATATCAAGCTCATCTATAAAGCCAGGTTTCCAGAAAGGTCAGTGAAACCAATCATTGAATGAAGAGATTTAAAAGCCAAGTACATACACGTGAATATTTCAAATTCAAGAATCTTACTTTAGTTATACTGTGCACATCACCCATTCCTTTTGGCTTTTGTGCGATTATTACAATTTGATTAGAAGTGTCTATATCAAATACACGAGCACCATGCAGGTGAAATGCATTCTAAAAACAGGGAAACAAATTAGTAAATAAAATCCATGTCACTGGAATAACATACTACATCATATAATGATGCTTAACGAGATATTTTTATTATATTCTAGGCATTTGAAGAAAATCGGCCCTTCTAATGGTGGAGAACGAAGACCCATAAAGTTAGGTAAGGGAAACAAAAAATGGCATACCTGAAATTCAAAATTGCAAGAAGATCCTTTTCCGTAGGTCATTGGGTTATAGTTGCGCTCTGCAAGGTACATGGAGTAAAAAATACACTGTGCTTAATGAAATTAACTGCAAAGTTTCTTTTGGTAGAAAAAAGGTTTATTTTTTATTTTTATTGTTATTGATAGAGGAAGGGGGAATGAAATCAAAACAGGTCTTATGAGGTGATGATACGTCATTTGAAATTTTAAACAATTATTACCAGATTGTCTGCTCTGCATATCTAGTACCAGCTGCTCCAAATAAGTGTTTCTCTACAAAACCAAATTAAGAAATTAAAATTGTTCAAAACCACACATACAAAGACTAATACAGATCAAACAGTAAGACTTATATAATTTGCACCAAATCATTGTTTCAACTCGACTCTTACGGAATTAAATCAATAAAAACTACTTAAACGGTTATTAAAGCACCACAGTAGAAAAGTAACTAGGAAAATTGGAGATGTTAAATTGTTGGCGTCATACAAAATACTACTCTAAAGGGTATGGAACTGGAGCAAAGCTCTGCCAGATATTCCATATAGAAATACTAACAGTATCAGAAGTGGGTTTACTACAGAAAATGGTTCTAAATTTTTAAAACCACGAACTTTTTGCAATCTAAACGGCAGATATGCATCCATCATTAACATTAACATCATAGTGATATAAAAAGTATACCTTCTTAAGGTTCTGGACATCAAAAAGCAATGCAGCTTCTCTCTCTATCCATCCCTCTTCTTTCTTGCGCCACCTACCATCCTAAGAACATAATTGACAAATTTTCTTAACAAAAACGAATGAAAACATCGCCTCCTATATATTCTAGGATAACCCAAACCCACAAAATGCAATAAAAAAAAAAGCACAAGACAACAAAAACATTTTCATAAAGGCATAAACAGCATCCTACCTTACTCTCAAGAGAAGCACATATGGTCTCAAGTGACCGAATCATCTGCCAACAGAAAGGAAGGAAAAAAAACTAATCAGACAAACAAATTACTTGAAAATCAAAACTTTCTTTTGATCATAACATTGAAACAACCTTCTGAGATTCTTCATCAACAGTAACTACTCTAGAAGCATAGAGTTTCCTCACATCCTTCATCGAACATCTTCTATTACATTGAGGACACTGGAACAAAACAACACACAGAATAAAGAAATATTAATGTCAAAAACCCTCTTCCTTCTTCAATTATTGCCATATCAATTTTCAATCAAACACATTATACAATTACCTTCCCCGAATTTTTCTTCTGTTGAAGCCATTTTCTGACGCATGACATGCCATAAATGTGTCCACAAGGAAGACAACTAAAATCATTCATCAAAAAA
>Ga0228710_1000340_pt1 | contig 54585 bp, 35 predicted proteins | sample MedpolnodulmetaG_FD_177995 | JGI IMG/M metagenome (GOLD analysis project Ga0228710, IMG submission 177995) | Root nodule microbial communities from Medicago polymorpha collected in Santa Monica, California, United States - pink nodules | ecosystem: Host-associated > Plants > Roots > Nodule... | reverse complement strand
TATATATATATATATATATATTGTTTCTGTAGGCCTTAAATAATAGGGAAAATTTCCAACTCAAATTATTATTATTAGAGAAATGTTAACTTGTGCCCTTGAGGCATAAGTTAAGAAATCAAATGTAGAAGGTTTTTCTTGGAACTTGCGCATTCAATGTTTTAAAAGTTGCAAAAGTTATACTTTCAAAACAAAATTTATTTTTAATTTCCATTTTAAGCCCATTAACTTGTGCCCTTAGGGCACAAGTTAACATGACCCTTATTATTATTATTATTATTATTATATCCTTAAACTGTATGTTCTGGACACGTGCAAATGTTGTTGCTTGATTTTTGATATTAAAAATGATTTTAATTTGATTTATTCAATCGTATCATTGTAGTCTTTATTGAAATGTTATACATAATTCATTTGAACATGTCGACGACTAATAATATAGTTAATATGATTCTTATATATGAAACTCGAAACAAAACCGTGCATCGCACATGTCAAAGTCTAGTAAATGTTAACCCGTCTCGCTATACTTAACCTAATTTTAACCTAATTTTTCCCTTCACACTTTTGCATTTAATGTTTATCTAAAGTAAAATAAAATTATGTTCGTAGATGCTATTTTTTTGGAAAGGAATAACCGTTAACCCATCTCGTTATACCTCTTACGTATAAATGTTAACCCGTCTCGCTATACTTAACCTAATTTTAACCTAATTTTTTCCTTCACACTTTTGCATTTAATGTTTATCTAAAAAGTAAAATAAAATTATGTTCCTGATTATATGATATTTTTTTGGAAAGGAATAACCGTTAACCCGTCTCGCTATACTTAACTTAATCTCTTACTTATAAATGTTAACCCGTCTCGCTATACTTAACCTATTATGTTATGTTACGGTACCAAGGACGATGTCATGGAAATATTATGTTATGGTACAGTACCAACGCCTATATGCTTCTTAATATTATGAAATACTATATGACAATAATAACATTCATCTAAACTATTTCACCTGATTGGTTAATAAGTTTCTCCTAAAACGAATCGTTTGGAAGAACTTGATCTCCTTATTGAGATTTTCGAAATAGCACAACAAAAATATTAATCATATTTTTTTTTGTCTATTTAATAATCCTCATTTTTTCCAGACACATTTATTTATGTTTAGCACATCACACATTTTTTTATTAATTCTTTTCGTTCCACTACGAGTGACATATTTGTAAACAAAAATCATCTCAAATGAATGATCCATTTTACAATGCAATACTAATACTTACAAGAGTACTTAAAATATTCTCTATTTCAATTATACGTTTTTTTAATACTCCCTCCGATTTCAGTTATAAGAAAAAGTTATTTTTTTTATGTTAAGCAGCCTAGTGGTCCGTGCTCACACATTTTAAATGTGAAGAAGTGGACAGTCCTGCGAACCTCAGCCCCTGCATAATATTCAATAACTAATGTATTTGTCTATAATAGTAATGTATTGGCACTCTTTAAGGATTTCAAAAGAAGAAATTATTTCATAAAAAAGTCAAATATTTCAATCTTCAATGCATTGATTACACAAATTTTTGAAAAAAATATTATTTAAAGGTCTTAAAGAGTGTTCTGTGGGAGACTTTTTAACATTATACATTAGTTATTAAATGAACAAAAAAAGTTAATTTTTTTATAATCGAGACCGAAGATAGTATGTGTGAAATGATTAAATTGAAAGCTAAATTACATTAGAGATCCTTTTAAGTTATTTAATTATAACAAGTTGGTTTTTTAAGTTTTTCCATATCATTTAGATCATTTAAATTATTTAATTATAACTTTTAAACATCAAATAACTTACTTTTCTAACATCAGAATTTCATCAAATTGTTAAAATTAAATAACTTAAGTATCTAAGTGGTACGAAAAAACTTAAATGATTAACTTATTACAATTGAATAACACAAAGGACCTAAGCGAGTCAAATAAAACTTAAAAGTCAAGGACCTCTTATATAATTGAATAAATAAAAGCTAAATATGTAATTCAAATTGAAATAGTTAAAAACAAAAATTATGAATGTGAGGAAATTTAACAAATGGAGCATGTAGTTATTTATTTCTTCATATTAAATGTTTGAACTTTATCTATCCGCTCAATATCTACATAACAATCAAGTTACATGTCAATGTTAGTTTTGTGAAGTGTAGCAATGCAAGTCTTCCCCAATTCTTATCTCTTCACTTTCCCTAAACCCTTAAACCTTAAACCCTCTCCCTTATTATTCCACCGCCATCCACCACCTCTACTCCACCGCAAACCACCCCTCACCACCGTCGCTAAATCCTTCACCTCCGATGAATTCCCCGTCGACGAAACCTTCCTCGAAACCTTCGGCCCCAAAAGCAAAGAATCTGAAGACGAAGCACGTCGCCGCAACTGGATCGAACGCGGCTGGGCTCCATGGGAAGAGATTCTCACTCCTGAAGCTGAATTCGCGCGGACGAGTCTCAACGAAGGTGAAGAAGTTCCTCTCAGTTCACCGGAGTCGATTGAAGCTTTCAGAATGTTGAATCCTAGGTATAGGAAGAAGAAGATCGAGGAAATGGGAGTGACGGAAGAGGAGTATTTGGCGAACCAGTTTGAGATTAAGGAAGATGTTCCAGAGGAGTTGGAGACTAAATGGGCGGGACCGTTGGTGGTGAAGTTGGTTCCGCCGAGGGATTGGCCGCCGAGAGGGTGGGAGGTGGATCGAGAAGAACTCGCGTTTATTCGTGAAGCGCATAAGATGGAGGCGAAGAGGGTGAGGTTGGAGGATATTGAAAATGGTGTTAGAACTGAAACTGATGACGTGTGTTTGGATAGGTATAAGGTGTTTTTGAAACAGTATAATGAGTGGGTGGAAGCTAATAAGGATTTATTGGAAGAGGAATCTTATAAGGTTTCGATTTCATACTTTTGCATTCATAATTTTTTTATTTGGCTTATGTGGATTGTTAATGCTAATTGCAATGTAAATTTGACAGCTAGATCAAGATTATCACCCTGGTAGGAGGAAAAGAGGCAAGGATTACAAGGATGGCATGGTAGGATATGATGAATTCACAATTCTTTTTTTACGTTTGTATGTATTTGGAATGTGAGAAAGCAAACTTGTTCTGGGGCTAACTATTTTTTTAAATGGTTTTTGCAGTATGAGCTACCGTTCTATTATCCTGGCCAAGTAAGCTATTTCACAATGCTTTATTTTTATCAGTATCGTGCTCTTAAGATTTCCTATGGTATTAGTCTGTTTTCATATTCACCTGGTTGTTTCGAACTACTGCTATTATGGTTTTATGCACACAGGCAAGCATTGCATTCTATCATTTTGTTCTGCTTGGAAGAAACTGATTTCATATGGCGGGACTAGGCTAGTCTTCAATAGGCATGCACAGTGATCTTTTCAGTTATGACAACGTGAATGTTACATATTTCAATTGCTGACTGGAAATTTTGTTTAAGAAGACTATGAATAACCGAATTTACCCTTTAATGGAAGCATCGCGTTGTCACAGTTTTTTCCTTTTTTCTTCTTTTTGGTTTGATCAGTTATGATGTCCCTAATTGGACAACTGTATTTGTAGTCCATTAGATGATCCTATTTTTGTCTTGCTTCATTTGCACTCGTATAATTAAAATCAGTCTTTTTCTGTATCATAATTTTTAGTAAATAAATCTGTAGGATTGAGGTTCGAGTTTTCATAAATGCTTACATGATAATTTTTCATTGCAGATTTGTGTGGGGAAGGTGACAACTTTGCATCTCTATCAAGGGGCATTTGTTGACATTGGCGGAGTATACGATGGGTACATACCAATCTCTCTGTCCATCTTTTAAGTGTTCCCTTAACTTTTTCTGTATTGGGTATTCATTGCCTCATTGTTTTGGATGCTGGAGTAAGTAATATTGAGTTGCTTCCACAATGATATTCTTGCCAAGTTAATAACTATAGCTATAACTTTAGAATGTTTAATCAATATCATGTGGTGTATAAATAAATTGGGAGAAGCATCTTCACAAGCATTTGTACCAGCACTGAAATGCTTCATTACATCCAAAGCCATGGTAGAAACAAAACAAGTACCTAGAGAAACACACCTGAGACTTGTTAAATCTTTAGACTTTGGATGCATTTTTTTGTAAGAAAAAAAAGTACTGGTTGGTTACAGACTAGAGCTACAGGCAAATCATACTGTCTCTTTTCTATCATGTGGTAGCCCAGTTTACTGAAAACTATTCAACACTGAGATTGTTTTCTCTTTCTTTGATCTTTGACTAGGAGACATTGTTTTCTCTTTATACGCTGCCATGGGTTATTGCATATTTTCTTTTGTTTGTTGCTGCTGTGTACCAGCAGCACTTCATACTGTTATCACGAGTAACTTATAGGCTTTACTTCTGTAGCATTGTTATCTTGTTCAGTGTCACTGTTTTAGCTTTTACTTTTATGCAAGTTTTCTTCTGGAATATTCATCTACTGTAACGTGTTCTAGGTGGGTTCCTATAAAGAACAATGATTGGTTTTGGATTCGCCATCACATAAAAGTGGGTATGACCGTCATTGTTGAAATTACGGTGAGTATTTCAGTCACTAGTTGAGAATATTCCATACTTATCACTTAATACTCACCTTATATACTTGATAATACAGTGATGATGCCTTTAGCCCGTACTGTTACCTGCCAAATTGTAGTTTTTTTTACTCATCGATAGGAAACTAGTTGGTGCTGCATTTTTCTTCATGTTGTTATGTTCACGTTTTGAAATAGGAACTCTAGCTCAAATTGTATTATACAAGGTGAATTTTCTCTCGTGTGCAACAACTGGGGCAAGCTCCCACTTACCCATCAGAGGCACTGTCCTTAGTTTCTGTTGGTATCCCCACATCAGGTGTCCAATTTTCCAGTTTATTGCTCACCCCATTCCAAAGGGAAGGGGGCGATATGTTTAACCCAACTGAAGACCCAATCTCAAGCCTTATCCATCAATATGTTGGTCTGAGTGTCAAACCTGGGCACCTCTGGCCTCGGTGGTTGATGCCTCTTTCTTTTATTCATCCATTTTTGGTACTAAGAAAGGTCTACCCTTGTTTTCAACTTTCCACTATAATTCACCATTTAACCATGTCATTGGTTGCATGTGACTGAAATTGTTTCTTGTGTATCCTTACTTTAAGCTTTTCTGCATTTTTTTTTGTAGGCAAAGTAGGTAGGAGACACAAGGCTATATTACTGATTCTTCTATTATATCCTTGTTTGGCCATAAGTTTCTTGTAATGAATGTTTACTCTACTTATTAATAACTCATTCTCATTTTTACTTTGTAGGCAAAGCGAGATCCTTATCGCTTCCGGTTCCCGATCGAACTTCGTTTTGTGGATCCAAATATAGATCATCTGATGTACGATTATGTGTTTGTGATGTTCAACCTTCTATAAACAGCGCTTCATAATACATAGTTCTAACTTTATTAATTTGATTACAATTGATGATTTGAACATATTTTTCATTTTCGTACTTCAGCTTTAACAGATTTGACTTCCCACCAATATTTCACCATGAAGAAGATACTAATCCAGATGAATTGCAGGTTTGCACCTTTCCCTAAACCACCTCAATCTTTTTGCAGATGATTTTTTTTTTTTAAGATCAAACTCTGAAGGTCTTTGTATTGTAACTTTGCTGTGATGTAATCCATGCTTTTGTTTTTAACGAGTAAAAGTTCAAATGTATATCCATGCTGTCAGATAGGTCTTGACATCAAAGTTATGCATTATTATGATCGTATTTTTTCTAATTGATATTTTAAAATTTGCAGCGTGATTGTGGAAGGCCTCCTATTCCTAGAAAAGATCCAGGAGACAAGCCAGAGGAAGAACCTCTATTTTCTAATCACCCATATGTTGAAAAGGTATGTTCTGATGGACTTTCACAAGGAACAATAGACATCAATGCTGGTTCTAGGTTATGGTAACTTTCTCTTATACAAGCACACAGTGGTTCCAAATCCCTTGTGTGTGTATAGGCTGTTTTGTTTATAACCTGTTTCCACCCTCATCCTTAGTGTGGTTATGGACCCCATTCAAGATCCTATTTACACCTGCATAAATGTGAAGCCAAATAAGAACGAACATTCTAAAGGTTTCATATGAACCTGTGTCTGTCTGTGTTGGTGTTCAGTTGGATCTTGCACAAACAATGGGACTTACGAAATAACTACCATTCTAATAAAGAAGTACAAACATGTGCGTTAGTTACAAAATTAGCATATATGCTATTTTTTGTCACTAGGATCGATTGTTGTATATATTAACATAAACTCTCTCATTTAAATGCTAAAGCTGTCATCAACCTTATTTTGGTACTGGTCAATTCAGTGCCATTGTAAAAAATATGAGGCCACAAAACTAATAGAATAGATTGAGGTGCTTACTTATGATTCAGTCATTATGGTAACAATGTTCCTGGGCAACTCCGGCCATAGAAGATAAAGGGTCGTGTTTATAACCGACTGCCCCACTCTGATAATTCCATAACATGACTAGCTCATATAGCTAAAGCTTCAGATGCTGAATTAGCTTTGTGGTAATGAAGCCGTCCTTTGTTGATTTTGACTCTTAAAGTGCATAATATTGTGTGATAATATGGATCCCAAATAAATTGACCGCTTTTTACTAGCTTTGTCCATTATTTCCTGACTAAAATCAGTATAACTGCTCTGGTTGTAGTTTAAAATACTTTAATTCTTTTGATTTCGTAAAAAAACTTGTCTGTTTTATTGTTTTTTTATATTTTTATACTTAATTGATCCACCACCTATACTCAATAGATATCGAGCCCTTTGTTCGGTGAATGTTGAAACGCTAATATTTTCAGAGTAATATGCACATAACATACTTACTATAACATGGCAATGCAATTACAATATGGACTGGTAGATTGACTATATAAAATACGAAGTAATCTGTACTGTTAGGTATGATGCAATTGCAGTTTCTCCTCCTTTATTTGATTTTTTTGCCTTTGATGTCTAAACGACGAACTAGGGCAATAAGTAACAAAGGTATTGGTTAGGCCACTTTGGCATCCTATAACTACATCACTATGAAAATAGAATGGTTATCTTTTACAAGTTCTTGGTTAGACCTATTGGCATCTGTTACAAGCGTGTAGTCTTCAGTCACATTTATATTTTATGTCAGAGTATTGTGGTAACATTTTTTTCTCGTAGAACTTTGTCTTGGAGATGCAAGGGTGGGCTAATGTGAAATCAGGGCGGCCCCGTTATGGGATCAAGTATGTGTCACTTGAGTTGCAACACTTTTTTTTTAACAATAATTTTACACAGTAACCTTTGCTGTGTTCAAGTTTACTGGTTTCATGACGAATGAAATTTGGTGTGCTGGTAAATATCACTTGAAACTTAAAGATATGTGACTGGAACATGAACCTCTTTCATTGTGTTACTTTCCATATTTTGCCTCACAATTTATAATGATTCTACCGGGCACCCTGTTACTGGGATTATTTAGGGCCCTGTTCAGATGTACCAAAGAAAGTAGAGGGGATTGCACTAAGAAATAGAATTAAGAGGGGTAGTGATGATAAGGGCATGATCACGATTGAGGTGGGGGAGTTTGTTAGAAAGGAACCTAACAGAATGGGGAGCTGGCTGTCAATCAATCGTGAAGGGTGCATAGATATGAGGGAGGGAATGGAAGCGAAAGAGACAGAATCTGTTGGAATTCTAGGAAGCTTAGGCCTGACGAAAGTGAAGCATTCTATTTCTTGCATCTATGATATGTTCTTTCTTTTCTGCATTTTTCCCTTTCTTTCCTGAAATCAATGATTGGATAATTTTCACTTGTCCATCACAAGATTTTTATTTTTTTTTGCAGTTGTGGCAGATTAATGTAGCTGAGCAAATGATTTTGAATGATATGGATATTAATCCTGATAAATATAAAGGCAAAAAGCTATCAGACTTGGTTGACGAAGATGATTTTGATGAACAAAAATCAGTTCAGCAGACAAAAGTTCATTATAAGAATGCAGTAGTGCCAAAAATAACTATGGTGAGTTCTATTCTTATTGTTGTTCTGGATAAGAAATATTTATTGTTCAATTATTGTGTTAAGTCATAGAAAGTTAGGAAATAGTAACTAATCTTGTACGACTTAGGAACGGAGTTGGAGGTCGTGGGTTCAACCCAGACGGAGGAGTAAATATCAATCTAACAAACTAACTACTAACATTTGCCATTCAACAAAAAAAAACAATGAACTTTAAACCAGATCTAAATTGGATACTTCAAATGTTAATATAGTTCTGGCCAAATACCTCTTTTAGTCCTTTAAGTTTGACAAAAGTACCGCGTTAGTCCTTTAAGTTTTTTAAATTTCAAATAGGTCCTTATTACCCTTTTAAGGACCTATTTGAAACTTAAAAACTTAAAAAACTTCAAATAGGTGCATTAAATTAACAACTTAAATGACCTATTTGAAACTTAAAAAAAACTTAAAAGGACCTATTTGAAACTTAAAAAACTTAAAGCACTAACCCGATATTTTTGTCAAACTTAAAGGACAAAAAGAGGTATTTTGCCTATAGTTATCAATTCCAAGCATAGCGGGATACCACATAGCAGATGGGTGCTATATTGAAATTATCTACTCTGGAATGAATTATGAGCAAAAATAATATCTCTAAAATACCCGTCATTTAGTTTAGCATTTTGTATTTGAATGAATTAATTTCTTGGTCATGGAAGGTAACTTGGGCAACTGACTTAATTTTTTTATTGAGATTGCGTAAATTAAATGTGATTAACTGTTTTTCTTAATATGCGTAAATTGATGAATGTTTGCTTATATTCCTTTCCGGAGAGTGTCTATGTTAAGCAGTTTATGAACATCCCCTATAATATATGTATATGTAGTATAAAAATATCAAAATTAAAGTTGTTTTGAATTAGAAATCAAGGACACGTTTGATTTGAATGAACAACGCTCCTTAAATAAGTTGTTCTAGGGGGTTTAGTTGAACACTTATACATAAGCTTTTCTATTGAGTTTACTAAAATAAGCTGAAATTAGTTTGTGAACTTATCATAAATTATTGATATTATTTTTACAAATGTACCTAAACACTAATGCAAGTCCATATATCATGAGATAAACTCAAACAAGTTCTAAATAAGCTCTTCTAAATGCCTTTTTTGTAATACCTCAAATGTATTGATAAACAAAGACCCGGATTGGGCCAAATCAGTTACAAGTATAGGGCCCAGGAAATAGGGAGGATCTTCCATCCACATTGATATGGCCTTACTGTGGTAGAGATTGTTGAGGAGTCTTGGTTACTCCAGTCTTGTATTTTTATCATTGGAGGACAGTTCGTCAATCAGAGACAAAGCTCTGATGGCGTGTAATTTTATTAAGGGATAATCTTTCTCATGTGATTGTGAATTCATACAAGGATTGAGTTCAAAGGCAGAGTAGGTTACGAAATATTAACCTATCTGCTGCTGGTTAGGAAAGAAAAATACACAAATAATAATGCGCACAGAAAGAATAATAAGAGATAAACAATCAGACGTAAACTGGATTATCAATATCTTAATCCAATTTAAACTGATTTGGTCTTTTCTTCCCAACCAACTTATACACACTGAACTTACATTCATTTGGTTGCTTATTAAGTTACATATTGTTTTTAACTTTGGCAGAAAACTAGTGTTAAAGAGCTGGACTTAGAGGCTGCACTTGCTGAGCGTGAGGTCAACTTTCCTTTATATTTTGATAAAAATATTTTCCTGTTATTGGCAATGCATATGACACCACTGGCTCTAGGGACCACTTCATGCCTTTTAAAGGAAGCCCTTGAAACCAATTATTCTTTGCATGAGTTTTCACCCTTTTTTCATAAGCTTGGTGTCAGATTATCCGCTACGGCTTTTGTAGTTTCTGTTGTCCAAAATCTTACCAACTTTTAAGAGATGTACTTCTCAAAAATAGAATCCTATGATTGTTTAATAATTTTCTTTTAACTCAACCTTTTAACCTTTCCAACTCAACTTTTTGTCTTTTTATGGATATTTTCTTGAATTGCACAAAAGTTCCTTGACCAGTCAATCTGCTATTTAAGACTTCAGTTTAATATAAGGAAAATAGTTGTGCTGTTCTCTTTCATAAATCTGAGATAACCTTTGGCGATACAGCTCCATAAGAAACTATGGAAGGAAGCAAAGGATAGAGGTGAGGACTACAAAATCACTACATTGAAGCGCAATATTGAGATGGATGAATATGATTTCATGCATTGGCGTAGGTCATTTGAAGAAAGAGAAGCATTGATTAGAGACATCAGCTGGTACTGTTATGTTAATGTTTGTCATTCTCATTTCCTGTTATGATGCGTTGATTTTTACTAAATTTTTTCCCTTTCCGCAGTCGCAAAACTCTTGGTCTGCCATTGGAAGAGCCAGGAAGGTATGTTGATGCTAGTTTTTTCGGTAAAGACCAGTATGATCCTGAAAGTCCTCTGTATCGTTATGACTATTGGGGGGAACCCAAGAATTCGGAAAAGAGCAGGAAAGAGAGGATGACAGATACCCATAACAAATCAATTGTGGGCAAGGGTACTGTTTGGTGTGAAATGCCGTACGAAGATAGCGTAAAACATCAGCCAAAAGAAGTTGACGAAGGTGAAGCAGAAGAAGAGGATGATGACGATGATGACGACTTTGACTTCAGCATTCTGAGCAGTCTTGGTACTAATGCCTCGGATCAAATTCATGTTAATGGGACTGAGACTTCTAGATTGTCAGATGAAGGTGTGTTTGAGGACTGATGCTATTAAGCATTATTGAGTAAAATGTGTACAGTTAGGATGAGAAGTGTGCATAAATTTTGCAGTGTAGAAACACTATTGTAATTTAGTTTATTTGTGATGTTTAAGAAATAATTTAATATTATCTGTCTCGGAAAGAAAGGAAAAAAACATATGAAACTGTTTCCTAAATCAATATACACGCCTTGACATGTTTGCGTGTCCAAATCATTTAATCATGGCCGAAACGATTTTACTAAATCAATATACATGCCTTGACATGTTTGCGTGTCCAAATCATTTAATCATGGCCGAAACGATTTTATCTACTCGTTATGAGAGGCAAAAAATTTCTCATCAATTCATTTGGGAAATAATAACGAAGTAAAAGTAATCTTCACACCAGACTCCAAGGCATTCAAAGAAGAAAAAAATAGAAAGAATTAATTTCTACTTCAGATCTAAAATATTTTACAATGTGAGTGAAGTTAATCACCCAAGATCAGGCGCAGAACTCGTTGCAAATGAGTTCATTTTTACAGACAAAATTGGGCAAGTCCTGTTAAAATCAAATTTAATCAGAAAGGAGAAAACCAAGTCCAAACTTCATTCCCTTTTTCTATGTTTTTACGACCCCGTCCTCAAACTTCTTAAAGAGTGGAGCCAGTATCCGACCATACAAATATTGATTAAACTCCATGATCCATAGCAGCGTCACTAAATCCAGCAACTACTGCTCAGAACCACTTTATATATATATTTGTTCAAATGATTCAACAATTAATGGGTAACATCAATCAATTTCTCCTTCTTCTACATCTTTTGATGGCTCTGCAGCACTCTGAGGCAGTTCCTCCTCCTCATCCTCGTCATCAACCTTCATGTACAATCCTAACTGCTCTAAGGGATTTCCCTGCAGCTTGATCCCACCAAATCCATTTTGATGATCATCTGGGCTTGCCTCCTCTTTGAAACTTGGTGTATTTTCATCATGTACAGCACTCAACATTTCTAGATCTTCCAAAAATTGACAGCTCTCGTTGATTTCAACGGTTTTCTCCATCTGCGAACAGAGCTGTTCAGTGAAACATACCAGGAAGCTGAATTTATATATGGATGTATATCAATCCAGCTTACATTTTGCAAAGCCTGCCGGGCTGCTTCTCTCTCCAGCTCCCTCTTCCTTTTGGCTTCAGCTGCAGCTTCTGCTTCAGCTTTCCTTCGGGCCTCTTCTGCCGCTTTTGCCTCTGCTTGCAATCGAGCTTTCTCTGATACACACAAAAACAATTAGCAATCAGACAATTCATTAAAAACAGAAGCAGTATTCTATTAAAGATCGACATTCTAACCATTTAGAAAGAAAGAAAAAACAAACCTTCCTTCTGCCTCCTCTCAAGTTCTTCTCGCTCAATCCTAAGCTTTTCAGGGTCACGTTTTTCATCCTGAGATCAAGTTGGAATTGAAACACAAACTTTCATATAAAACTTGCATAATGGCAGAACTTTCATGAAAGGCAGCAATGATGGTAAATTAGCAATTACCAGATTTACTACTTTAGCAATAATAGAAATTCCCTACTGGTGAGACGGAGACAAAAACTGAACACTTAAAACTTTGACGTTTTTCAAATGTATTGTGTTTCTCAAATTTCTCAAATTTTGATGTTTAAAAAACACAGCCTAGTCTATTACTGCAACAAATTAAAACCTCAACTACCATATTACCCCCCCTTAACAAACCTTTTCAAGGGCTTTCTCTTGAGCTTTCAGTATGGTGTCAACAAACCGGTTCCTTATTAAAGCATTATGGTAGAGCTTATCAGAAGAGACTTCCCTCTTAGACGCAACACCCTCCCCTAAAATATTACAGCATGAAGTGTGAGATCATGCTCAAAAACTAATAGCAGACATATTTCTTCATTTTTCAAGCTTACCATCTTGGTGGCTCTCTGATTCAATAGTATCTGGCTTAGTCTGCAAACTCTGGTCAGCCTCGATACCCAGGTTAGTTGAATCTATACAAGAAAGAGATAATGAGCAAGAAAGCAATAAAGGCGGGCAGATCCTCATCAAAAAACATGCCAAGAAACTATAATATGCACATGGTTACGAAAGCCCATAAAGTTTGGGACCCACCATTTTCAGTTTCGGGATTACTAGGATCCCCCCTGTTTTGATTGTAAGTCAAGCCAGGTCCTGCATTTTCCTGCAATTCGTAGCGGTTTTTTAACAAATAAAATGGTCAGAGCATATGAAAATTGCATTCTATGAATAACATAATTTTTGATACTGTATGTACCCCAATCACCTTAGAACTAAGAGGTTCTGACGCTTTAGCAGTATCTAACTCACTACCAGATGAACTACTTGAATCTGAATCTGTTGTGCCACAATTGCAACAGTCAGGTAAAATATTCCAGCATACAGAAAAATTCATTAAAATTGACAAGCGTCTAATTTTTCAATCATCATAAGCCAAGCAAGTAGAAAATCGACAATAGCTACTGAATTTATAAGAGAAATACTGAAGAGAAAAAACTATGTTCATCTTGTTTTTTACACCACAATGCTAAATATAAGTAAATAACAGCAGCAACCTTGTTTTGTAGGTAAGCATCTGTAACAAAATCAAAGTAACATGGACGTCACAAGCATTTTCTTTTATTCAATACATTAAAATTAACCAACAAACCAACAACTTATTGAGTATACACTTCTAGCATATTAATTACACTGCTGTCCAGATGTTATGTCTGAAAGAAACTAAAATTTAAAACAAAAGACTAAACTAGCTGCAACTGAGGTCAAACACAAACAACAACGGATGGAATATTCAGACATTAAAAATATACAAGTTCCTACTGGCAACCACTTTACACCATACCGCTTTGTTATTGAGATAGTTGAGTGAGAGGAATACCATTAACAAGGCAAACAAAATTGACACTGAAACATCTGGTTGATGAAACAGTCCAAAATTATTACATAAATAAATTATACCTAAAATATTGATTAGGAGCCAGGGAAAAAAAAGTAAAATAGTTTAAGGACTTGAAAATTCATAGAGATTTGGTTTGTACGACAGCAAGGGAAACCACATCCAAAAGAAATAAAAATGGAGTTGTGGGTATACACACTGCAATTAGAAGACTATAAGCATATCCTGGAAGAGGAAAGATATCAAAAGTATGCACTAACACGAACCACTGGATGATGAGCCAGATTCACTACTAGAGCTGCTTGAACTACTGCATTTACTGTTTCTGTTGACTCCATCTTTTTCGATTTCTAGTGGAGGATAATTTGAATTAGGCGGATCGTTTCCACCAACGATGTCCACGTCCTCCTCAACCAGTTCATTGCCTGGCATTTGCAGTGAAAATAAAGGATCGCAGTTAGAGTCAATTAATGTTGACACTTGTACCATAGGGATGCAAAATCACTTGCAAAGCGAAAAGAAGAGAAAAGAAAGTACACAATTTACCTTTAGAAGGTTGCATTGATGAATTGCTAAACCCTGATTCATTAAGAAGCTGCACGAAAATCAAGCAAAAATTAAGTCAGATGATATACAGAAAATAGATGATTTACGCACAGACCTGAATAAAATGATAGTTTACGGCATTTAAACACACATATACAAGTGAGGATGCGCTTACAATGTAACACGTTCCATGCAATAAATTTTTTAAATGTCAAATTTCAACAATTACAACAAAAACCAAGCCTTATTCCACTAAATGGGGTTGGCTACATGGATCAAATTACGCCATAATGTTCTGTCATAAACCATATTTGGATCCAACTCATTAAACTCTAAATTTTTCCTAATAGTTTCTCCTATAGTTCCTAAATGTCAAATTTCAACAATTCAACTGCTAAATTGAAAGTATCATGGGCAGATTAATATCACAATTTCATAGAATTTATTAGATTTATTGATGTATCATATGCTTTAAACAGAAATGCACACACACACACACACACACACACACAGAGAGAGAGAGAGAGAGAGAGACCTCTGTTTCACTCTGTCCAGCTTTTGGCTGAAATTGTTGCTTCTCCAGCAAATAATCATCAAGAAGCTTACGTAATTTGAACAAGGTATCATCACTAAGAGCATCAATGTCAACCTCAATTTCATCATCGTTCGATTGCCCTCCTGCGATGCGACTTTGCTCTTTCAAGAAATCCAGAATGGAATCAGGCAAGTCTCCAAGCATATCCTCCAACTGTTGACTCAATTTCTGCTTCTCCATGTCAGTCATAATTCTTTCAGCAGGTTCTGGCTTGGTAAAAGTGTCATTTGGTGTCATTTTCTTCTTTTTTGTGGGGGGAATTGGGTCAGAAATTACAGTTTCTACATAAGTAGGTTTTGAAGGCTCAGATGGGACACGGTGATCAATGACAGGAATTTTCTTCTCAATGGACTTCCATCCTTTTTCAAAGGCTTTACTAAGTGCCAATGCTATGCCGTGCACATCATTGCTAGGTGGATTATAAGTCATTGCGTTTTTGAAAGTCAGCCTCACATCAGCAGCAAAATCCATGGGATTTGAATATTTACCAGATGTTATTCTACTCTTCACAGTACCCAAATCCATTGGATGTTTGATGACATTGAAATAATCTGGAATGTTCAATTTAACAACATCAACTGGTTCATTAAAAAGCCAACCATATTGATGAGACATCAAACGGTTAAGTAAGTTCTCACACTGTTTCATTAATGTGGCATATGAAGCCATCGGTGCAGCAGCTTTCGGATATTCAAAACGCCCAGACATACTTTTTTTTGTCTTGGGACCACTGCGTCCTGGCAAGGGTCTTTTCTTACCATGTGGTACCGATGCTTGCAGTATACTGTGTTGGCTCTCCAGCTGAGGCCTTTTCTGTCCCACACTGCAGCTCCTTATGTCACTTGACGGAGATAATCCAACAATGTTCAAATTCATAATGTCAATTTTCTTCTGAAGTTTTCTTACTTGTTCAAGTTCCCAAATCAACCTCGATTTCAAATTCTTTCTCTCCATAGCCGACATTTTAGACAGTGAGTATAGTTGAAACGGAATGTCAAAACTACCATAACCGTCATTCCCTTTCAACCCAAGTTGTTTCCTGTTCGGTGCATAGGAATCCGCCGATGCAGTTGGCTCCATGTCAACCCTTCCCGAGCTACCCAACCCATCCGACTCACCCATAGTCTCCACCACATGACGAAACTCAGGAACAAAACCAGTAGCATAACCTTTGGAATATTTTCTCGATTTCCCCATAATTTGTGATTGAGAGTACTTTCTGGATTCCTTTTGTCCAGCAAAATCTATGGGAACAGTTGGTGCCATAAGATGAAATTCCAACAACTGCACATATCAACTACGACACAACAATCTAAGCAAAAACCAAAATTCTCAGAAGCAGGAATCGAGTCTTATCCTCCAAATTTTAACGCAAAAAATGATAAAACCCAGTGATGGGTGCACTTGTCTCATACCCAATTGACCAATTTCAGTTATTTCGATAACAATTTTCTCTCTAAACCAAAAAAATCTAAACTTTATCAAGCAATTAACAACACTCTTCTTCTATCTTCTTCCCAGGTGCAATAACATTCATCACTGAATACCCAATAGCATTTCCTAACACATTTGAGTAAACGAATCCAAACAACAATGAATAATTCCTCAAAATGCGAACACCCAAGTAAGAAATGAATCGGTTCGCAACTTTATTATTATTGCAAATCGAAAATGAAGCAATTAAAAGAGAGGGTGAAGGGTTTCATGAATTAACGAAAATTGGATAAAAATGAGAAGAATGGAGGCATAAACCCTAGATCTCGAAAGAAAATTGAAGATCGAAGGAAAAGGAAAAGTGCGCGAAACCCTAAGTAGAAATCCAATTGAAAACCTGGATTGAATTCTAGAAGGAACACGCAAACGCAATGTGAATCATGAAACCCTAAGCATCACCATCGTTCTCTTCTGTGACAGAGATCGCTCGCTCCTTCGCGTAGTTAAATAAAAAAAAAATGAATAAATAAATTATAGAGAGAGAAAGAGAAAGAGAGAGAGTTTTGGTGCATCCTTTTCAATTCATTTCCCTCCTTTTATAATATCAAACGGCTTAAACGACAACGCGTTTTTGGACATCCATCTTAATCGCACGGTCACTATTGCTTTCCCACTTGCTCCATGTGGAACAAAATCAAAATCTTTTTTTTTTTTACAGCAAATCATGAAAAATATTAAATAAATTATTTTTTCCTAAAATTAAAAAACAGTTAGTAACAGTCATCGGAATCGAGCATTGTTGAAGCGTCGTTTGTAACGTATCTTTTATCACAGAGCATCAGAGTACTTATATTATCCTCTAACATTAATCGTAACGATGATTGTGTAATCTCAATCAACTCATCTTGATCACATAAAATCAAAAAACTACTCTTCATTTACTCCCTTTGTTATAAATGTTATGAGAAATATAGAAAGGAAATTCACTTAAGTCGATTTAGTGGTGTTGTCTTGAGACATTTTAGTCTATTCTTCTCAGGGTCTCAGATTCAATTTATCTTGATGTCAATTTCAATGGGGCTAGTACATAGAGAGTTTTGCTCAGGCTTTAAATATGACCATCACAAGTGAACGATGAGATTTGACCCTTTAAATTAACCGGTCTGCAAAAGAAAAATAAATCGTGTAAGTGGAGATAATATATGTAAACATTAAATATTTGATATGTTGGGATGCAGGTTTGAATCGTAATTTTCCAATTTTCAGCACTTGATGTTGGTTTAGTTGATATGATTTTGAGAAAGGAAAATAAAATTGTAATGACTAGGAGCCGAAGGAAAAAGGATTTGGACTTCAAGCTAATATAACCTGATATGGAAGCCAAATTTGTGCATGCCATGTTTGAAAGCAATAGCTTGCGATAGTGTAGTGGATCTCATACTCTTTGTGGCATGAACACAATAGTACTTAACTGATTTCTGTCTGCAGGATTCTTTTTCCGTACTAGGAATCTTTAATGCCGATTATGTAAGTACAATTTGCTTCAAAGTAAGCTTTAATTGCTTTAGTTTGGTGAGGACCTCGCAAAGGTGGGTTTTTCTTTTAACACGTGTGATAATTGGAGGTTTTAATTCAATAGCTTTGAGTTTGGTAGCTTTCATGATTTTTTTTTATCTCTCTTTTAATCAATTATTTTTTCACATCAAAATAATTTTTTTACTGTTCATCTATTAATTAAACACACTAAAGTATATTTGTGTTCAGGGGTGTAACGATTCGGTTTGTATTGGTTTTCAGCCAAAAAATATCTAAACCGATGAAATCTTCATCGGATCGGTTTGGTTAGGTTTCCACTTTTTTCAAAAAAAAGAACCGAACCAAACTAGTCGGTTCGGTTCGGTTTGAACCAGTTCGATTGATTGGTTTATTAAATATAATTAAAAAAGTTCATACTCTCACAAATTTGCATTTTATGTATAAAGCATACGTTATACTAAAATATTTCATGGAACTTTGGATTTCATACTCCCTCTGTTTCAAAATGAATGTCATTTTAGTCAAAAAATTATTTTAAAATGAATGTCAGTTGCACTTTTCAACGTAGAATTATTATTTTACTCAATTGTACCCTCTAATTAATTAAGTGTGCACTACTTTCAAAGCATTACACCAATAGTAAATAAGACTAGTTTAGTAAAATTGTCATGTCTTTTAACATCATTATTACATTTCTTAATTTGTGTGTAAAAATTATAAACGACACTCATTTTAAAACCGATGAAATATTTCGTTTCTTCATGTTCTCTATTTTTCAAACAACTTGTTATAACTAACATTACTGAATATTACAAAGGCATAGAAAACAATATATTTTCAAAAGTTTGAAGGCATAAACATGATAAAATTGACTAATAGATGGACGATCTCAACGACTATGTGGATTGTTGGGTTAGGTCAGAGGTGTGGTTGACGGCTATCGTTTCTTTTTTAATAGATATGAAATAGAGTTTGAGTGATGATATGAGATGAGATGGTGACGGGAGAAAGTGAATGAATTAAATTTTATTTTGGACATTAATTGTGGGTCTAATCATAAACGTGTGTGATAAAGGATAATGCTAGTAAAATGAGAAGTTGGGTTAGCATCGATTCGGTTCATAGGTTTCTTGGATCTCAAAATGAAAAACCGAGAACCGAACCAAAATAGTTCGATTTAGATTGGTAAGGTCGAATACATTTTCAGTTTGGTCGGTTTTGTCTGAACCGCTTACTCTTGTATTTGTGTCTATCTTAAGGATAAATTCTCTATTTATTATCTATACAAAGAAATTGTAGACTCTAATTTGCTTTGCATTTTCGTCAGAAAATTTGAGCTGATATTTGTGGTGGAAGTAAATATTTCTCTTTAGAAAGATGCTTTTCCAAAATGTCCCGTTTTGAAATCCTAAAAAAAAATTGAACAAAATGTACCGCTTTAAAGGAATCTTTATTGTTAACATTTAGTTTGCTAATTAATTAAGTATATTAACCAAGTTGTTTGGGCTCCGGTGGCAAGAAGCTCCTTCAAAGGACGTACCCAGGGAATACCGGGTTCGATTCCTAAGGGGAACAACACTTGGCCAGTACGCATGCCTCTACGTATGAGCCAGATTAGTCACCCACCTTTGGTGGGTCGAAAACCAGTGCGAAAGCCAACAAAAAAAGGTTAATTTTTTAAAAAAAAATATATTAATATACAATGCAAAATAAAGGTGAAGTGTAATTTTGATAAAAATAGAACTTAATACAACATTAAAACAATACTCATGTAAAATTACAATTTTTTTTAAGAGGCCATGTAAAATTGCATTACTTTGCATAAATAAGCATAATATGACCTAATCAGAGCCGTTTCGATAAATTGGAGTATCAGCTCTAATATTAAAAATGGTTCATAATAAAAAAAAAGTAATGATAATTTAAACAATTACAAATTAATAATAAGAATTATTTTGATTTTAATTTGTTTTGTTGATAGATGTGTAGGTTTGACCTAACTTGTCCAGTTACTCTTTATTTTTGTCAAATAATAAGTGTTTGATTTGGACCTACATAACAAAAGAAAATATTATCCTACCCTCCAACAATTATACTCATACCCCTACAAATAATTGAGGCCCCCGTAAATTGGAGGCCCGACTCCGTAGAGCTCTTTGTGCTTGCCCAAGAACAGCCTTGGACCTGACAATCAAGACTTACCCTAATCTACTCAAACTTAACTTACAAACAGAGCAATCTTTCTCCACCTCCGGGTAAGTTTGTAAAACACAACCTACCTCTTCTTTCTCACTTCTCTGTTATGTGCGTGTTATCTTTTTTTTTCTCTCATCACTGCCCACACCGACCGCTTGTTCTCTCTTATCTATCATGACCTTATTTGCCTCCCCTCCTCATTCTGTTACGATCGGATTTGTCGTTTATCTTCTCTCCATTCACAGTGCGTCTTAGATCTTCCGCCACCACCATCAGATCTGCAATCTTGTACAGTGGCAGAAGTAGAACTCCGCGGTGGGATGAACGATGAAAAGGAGTAGAACGTCTGGCTAAAGAGGAGAGAGAGAGATAGGGGAGACATCAATGAGAAAGGAGAATACAATGATGGACGATGGCTAGAGATGAGAGAGATGTCGCAAAGAAAAAAGGTGGGAGTAGAGGGAGGAGAAGAAAAAATAAATAAATTGGTGTATTCATGAACAATATATACAATGTGTTTATTGTGTAAAAAAACTGTGTCGAGTTATCATTCCTCTTTTTTTATAGTGCGCTTTCAACATGGGAAGGTTATTAAGTAGTGCATGAATTATAAGTACTTTGTAACATTAAGGGACCTTATGTATTTTCTCTATGTAATTCAAACACTTTTAACTAATAGTTGAAATTCTTCATTGTGTCTAAATATTTAATCATGTGTAGCAATGCTAAATGAATGTGAGTGTTACCCATGTTTATTATTGTCCGTTATAAAATTTATAAAATCTAATTTAGGAATGAAAGTGAATTCTATCCATAATTCGTTTTGGTATTTTAGGAAGAGCTAGGTCCCACGACTATTGCTTTTAAGCTTCAAAAATTGTTCTCCCGTACCCTAAAATTACTTGAATACCCCGACAATAGTTAACAAACGCTCGCTATCAAAGTAATTAAGGGATATTAAACGACAATTAACCGTCGTTGATGATATTAAGATAATTTCAAGATGCAGAAGATCAAATTTTTAAGCTTAAAGAGCATTTTTTCGGGTCTCAATAGATTTTGATGGATGGTGGTGGATATAGGCATCAGATGACACTGTTGGATTTGGATAGAGAATATTAGTATGGGTCAGATGACATGTTAAAAGACGTGAGCCCAACCAATTAAATCCCTATTAACTCTCTATAACCATAGTTTTATGGTCTTTTCACTTGCTCGGATCAACAATGGGTTCTCCTTCAAGCTAATCTTTTGGAACACTTTCTTTCAATTTATGTGTTTGTTTTGATTTTTCCAACTTTATTTTTGCATGCATCTAATTCATACTCAAAATTTATTCCTTCCACCTTATATCGACTCGACATCAACAACCATTAACGACCCAATATAGATCCACTCCGACTCTGAATACGACTCAGAGTATGAGAATTTTGATAGTGAAATTATCGAACTCAGTGATGATAAGGATGTAGGTGTTGGTGAGCATGGAGGAAGATCATGACAGTTTGAAGTTACGACTACAACAGTCAATATAGAGACTACTCTGGTAAAAAGAATCATTTTCAATTGTAATTTTTACTAATAGTTCAGTTTTGTATGGTTGTATTAGAGTAACAACTCACAAAATTTGAATTTCATTAACATTTTCAGTACTTTCCAAGACATATTGTTCAGAATTGTTGGATACGAATCAGATTGAAATAATGATTGTTGATGAGGAAACTCGTGGTGTTTACAACTTCGAAAAGAAAATGCAAGGGTCATTGCATAAACATTTTTGCAATAGATGGGATTAATTTGTTTGTGAAAGTTGAAAAGGGTCTCATTGAAGTGAAAACTCTGGTGTGCACAGTTGACGATCCCCCGTTGTGTATTATTCATGTGTAGCATACGTGGATGGCGATTCTGGTTTGGTTTATGATTGGCTTCATTGCGAGGCAATATATAATGTATCTCATAATATGACAACTTATTAGGGTCACACAACAATTCACAAACAACCCTATCTTATACTTAAAATTATCTTTTGAGATCCAAAAAAAAACACCATCACTGTGGTTCCTAGTCTTAAACCAACCAGCACGACAAATCACTTCAAAATCTACAAAGGAATATAATAACTTTAGAAAACTGTGATTAGAAATCTCATTGCGAAAACCTAAAAGTAACAAAAGAGGGACCCTAAAATTAAAGCAAAATACACAAAATATGTAACTTAGTGGATTATGAAATACATAGTATTATGTGAACAAAAAAAAACATCTTTATAATTGTCACATTTGCATTTTTTCTATCTCAAAATAACCAACATTTTAGAATATCAATGTAATATTTAATATTTTTTCACTTATATACTCTTATTTATTAAATTTAGTTCTATTTAATTACTCCACAAACTACATATGTAAATAATACTGCATATATCTTGTTCACGTATGTAAACACTAGTTAATTACAATAGGTGAGCTGCTCAGTGAAATGTCCTAGGTGGAATTCCAAATACACTCTACATAAGATTTAGATGAAAAATACATCGTTCTACTATCTAGAATTTGTCCCTTCAAACCTCCTAAGTGTCCCTCTTTTACAACCCTTAAGGTGTTGGTTTAACGGGACTTTCTCTGATTATTCAAAGCCATTAGGTTTTGATCCATAGCCTCCTATTGGTTGTTTGTTTTGTGTACGATCGTGCGTGGACTAGGGTGCAACTCGTCCGTACGGCCGAGCTGACAAAACAGGCTACCCGGCCCGTTTAGGGGCGGCCCTAACGGGCTTCAGGCTTTATCGAGTAGGGCCAAAAAGCTTGGTTGAAATTCGGTCTTGGAAAATACTACCCGATCCCGGCTCTACACGGGCCATGGGCTAAACGAGACTGACCCGTATTAAAAATTTCTTTTTTTAGATTAAAAAAGTACTATAAAATACTCCTATAAAATTTCTTACAAAAAATATTTTTAATGCGTTTAAATAATTCCTATCACAAAAAACAATTGTAAACATTTTCGAACAAACATCGCAAACCAAATCGACAGAAAGCAATTTTAAATAAACTACGTATGTTATGGTTATAGATATTTATATGTTCAATCTTTAAAATTATAAGCAACTAAATGAGTAAATATAATTTTTTATTATTTTTATATTGGTGCGGTAATTCATTGAATTTTCACTTTCATCTTTTACTTTAATAATCAACTAAGTAAGGAATTATTCAAAAAATATATATAATATCTAGGATTTCTTTTGTTATGCGGGCTAACGGGCTACCCGCAGCCCATATGGGCTGGCCCTGACAAGTACTACACTTTTTAGGGTCGGGCTCAAAAACCATATAAAAATTCGGCCTCTATATTTAAAGCCTAAGCCTTATAAATAATCGAGCTTAACGGGTCGACCCATACTGGTTAGTCCGTTTTGATAGCTCTATATACCGGCCACGTGAAATTGTGACGCGCTTTCAAAGATGCTGACTTGAACAGTCAAACCAATGTTGAATGAGGACGAGCCGAGCTGAGTTGGCCTGACTTGAATGGTTAAACCGATGTTGAATGAGGATGAGTTAAGCTGGTCTGACTTGAACAGTCAAACATGTGCTGAGTGGAGATGAGCTGAGTTGGCATGACCTGAACAGTCAAACCATTACTAAGTGGAAACAAGTTAAGCTGGCATGAATAGTCAAACTAGTGCTGAATGGAGATGAGTTGAGTTAACATCACTTAAACAGTCAAACCAATGTTGAATGAGATTTTGCTAGTCGGTCAGGTAAAATATTACAAGTCACATAGTATGGTCTATCCATGTCAATCCACAGTCCACCAAGCATCAAACATGTTAATTAGTCGTAGACGTTTGTTCTTTATTCGATCAACTCATATCAGTCCACAATCCACAAAGCGTCAAGCCTGTTAAGGCATAAACGTTTGTTCTTTATTCGGTCGACCTGTACCATTACACTCTCAAACCACACAAATTAAGAAATGTAATTGATTTTGTATAGGAAAGAGAAATTATGAGTTAGTTTGCAATATTATCCTTCATTAAAGGTATGTGAAAGATAAACTAATTATAATTAAAAGAATGGAGAGTAAGAAACAATCAAAGGTATAATAGAAAAAATAACGTTAACGATTCATTGATATTGTAAAACAACTTATAAAATAGAACAATTTTTCTCTTATTCAAAACGACTTATAATTTCAAATTGAGTGGGTATTAATTTTACTTTTGAAAACAATAAATACAATCATTATTTTAAGTACATCACGTAGTTAAATTGAGACGAATGAAATATTTTATTTCTCAATGCAATATTAATTACCAATTTTTTTCAATTGTACTATTTAATCAACACTGTTTCCGCCGCTTATAATTTAATATATTTCATTTTGATATGTGATAATGATGAATAACACATTCCACTTCTAGAGGGACCATAATTGAATATGGATGTATAAAATTGATTTTGCCTCTAGAATTGATTCTACTTGAAGCTAAGATTTATAACTTTTAATTCTAGAATTAATTTCCACACATATTTATATTTAACTCACTTTTAAATGAAGATATTCAAACACAAACCACTTTTAGTCGAAATTACTTTTAACCAAAATCAATTATCCCGACCGCACAACCAAACATACACTAGTGCGTGAAAGCTTGAGATACATGTTTGGGTGGGAGACCGTCAAACCAAACAAGTAGTTATACTTTTTTTTTTAAGGGTTAGATAAGTTTTTGGTCCATAAAAATACAGCGAAGTTTGATTTTAGTCCCTAAAAAATAAAACATGTTTTCATCCTCATTTTTTTTTTTTTTTTTCAGTCCTTAATGGATAAACTTTTGATATTTTTTTAACATATATAATATAAACATATAAAGTTTGATCATAGATTAACATAACATAAACATATCTTAAACATAAAAGAGTGAAAACCTTAACATTAATATGGACATAAAATCATCAAGGGTAAAACATATTACAAAAAGATCTGTGATGACGAAAACGTGGCTTTGTTTCCGGTGGGAGACCTTAATAGGTTTCCTACCATAGGAGACATATTTTTTTTTTTTTGTAAAAAATAAATATGAACCATTGGATAAGGGTTAATCAACCCTTTGATCAAAATGCTTACTATACATTTCCAACACTCGATTGTTTTCTTTTATTTTAAACTAGCAGTGTATTTATTCGGTGTTATTCGGGTTAGACATATAATTAAGGATAGTCAAAATTTTGTATGCAAAGTATCTGCATATAAAACTTACCACGAACCCGTACAGGACAAATATCTTAATGGGTACACACGAATAATTTTTTTTTTTTTCAGTACTCATAAATTAATACATGCAGATGAAATTAACAAGATTTATTAAAAAAAATTGACAAACAGAATTTAGTAAAATTATTAACACATCGAATATTTTTTTTTTAAGTTCTCGGGTTCACAAAAATTCATACCCATTAATTAAACTGGATTTATAATTTATTTTTTTTACTAAATCATGTTAATTTCACGTGCATGTACATCTATTAATTTATGGGTACTTAAAATATATATTTTTTTTATTCGTGTGTAATCATTAAAATATTGGTCTTGTACCGACTCGTGGTAAATTTTATCTACGGATACCTTGCATACAAAATTTTGATTGTCCTTATTATATGTCTAACCAAAACATCGCCAGATAAATACACTAGTTTAAAATAAAAGAAAGTAATTGAGTGTTGAAGGTGTATAATAAACATTTTGATCCAAGGGTTGGTTAACCTTAATTTATTCAATGATTCATATTCATTTTAAAAACAAAAAAAATCATGTCTCCTTCGGTATGAGACTTATTAAGGTCTCCCGCCTTAGAGAGAGCTCGAAAACGTCCCATTTTACTATTTAAAAGAGGGAGTATTAGATTTAAAATTTACAATAATTAACCACCACCATGTAATCCAAGGAGCCAACATCTTTATCAAGAAAAAAAATCAACAGGTGGAGCAACTTTCCGCTTCTGGGATTGGAGAACAGATGATACAGTGTGCATGATGAAAGAGAAACCCGATACCATATACCGACAAGGAAAAAGAGATTAAACTTAAAGTATGCATGCTCTGATAAGATGTAGCGACGTGGTGCAATCAGCAACTTCCAAGGACTTTGGTTAATGCTCAATTAAATAATAAAGCTATACTATTAGCCTATAGTATCTCTTCATTCACTCACACTCACCCATTATCAACCCACCAAATTCAATCACTTCCACACGCAGCTGTGTTAAACTACTATTACAGATGGCTGGCTTATCCTTTCAATCCAATCCTTCTCCTCCACCTGTATTATCCCCTTGTTAACTAAACCAAAACATCCCATCACAAATAATGCTACATTTTTTAATACATTCAATTATATTTCCCATTGATCTCTTCTCTATTACTAGTATTGCCGCCGATACTCTACTCTATGAACCATTGAGAGACATTATATTTAAATCTATTGAACCACATAACATCAGAGGAAGAAAGGATTTAAAATAAGGATTTTAAAGTACATTACACGCACAGGGATTTTAACAAAACGAACCGAACATGCAACAGTTAATATATATAGTTAATAATGAAATTAAGCAAGGTAGTTCTCAGTCTCATCTCACCGATAATAACCAGTAGCCTTGTCTTGATTAAGTAGACATCATTTTTCCATCAATCTAGAAAGGGAAACAACTCAAGGCAAGAGCAGCAGTAACATCTAATCTCCATGCAAAACCACCACAGTCCAATCTCCACGCATCACACGGCACTCTTCTCTCTTTCTCATACGCATACTGTACTCTCACCCTGCACGTGAATCCTCTTTCACTGCAGGGTAGCCTAACCAACCAAACTTGTCCTTCCCCCACCATTTCCCTATATGCACTATTCCTCCATGTCACTCTCCCATAACCGTCCGATATAAATCCCGGACTCGTGTCATTCTCTAGTTTCACTTTCCTCTCCTCGTCGTCTCTACTCTCCATCAACCACTCCCACCCTTCATCTCCATGCTGCCACGTGTCGGTTACGCACTCAACTGTTACTACTGATCCTCCTAACCCTACCGCTGTAAGATCCACCTTCTCCGACGTGGTAGCATGGTCGTGATTCTCGAAGCTCAGGCACACCGGTTGGTCTGTGTTTTTGGCTGAGGAAGGAAGTAGAGGAACTTTAGGATCTGGAGTCTCAGGAAGAAGCGGGAGAGTCACCACCGCCGGTGAAGGGACAGCTTTTCTCCGACGGTTACACCGTTTGTTGACGGTGTTATCTTTTGAGTGGTTTTTTCTGGATCTGTCGGGTTTTGAGAAAGCGTCGACGTCAGAGGCGGTGCATGGCTTAGGAGCGATAGGACGAAACCTTAACATGATTCTGTCCACTTTGGACATTTCGTAAGCTAGCTAGCTATACAACACAAAGTCTCACCTAACTTCCATGGCGATGATGTCATGTGTTTGAGTTAGTGTGTGAAGTGAAGAGATAAAAGAATTTACTAAAGATAGAGAAATTCAAGGAAGAGAGGTTAGAGAAAGAAAAAGAATAACTTAAAAGGAATGGTGGTGCAAGGGAGAAGAGATGGTTACTTTATAGAAACACACGTGCGAGGGCTACGTGGCGCAAAGGAAGGATGTGAAAAGGAAACACATATAGAACCGGAACTGTGAACCCGAGATTGGTCGAACTTTTTCTTCTTACTTAACCCTGTTTTTTTTTCTACTGAGAAGTAATATTTGAACAACTGTTTTAAACAACTTTTGTGATAATTTCTTTTCTCTTTTTTTTCATTGATCAAAAACTACGGAGAGAGAATAAAAATATAATGTGAGTATGAAAGAGAAAATTGTCACAAATTAGTTGCACAAATATCATTTCTCTTTTTTCTTAGAGCTTAGTTGATTAATCACTGATCATTCAGTTGTTTGATATGTCCTTTTACTTAGAGCTTACCGGAGTACAATTTTTGCATTAAAATTTGAGTTGTGCTGAAATGACACTTTTTAAAATTATTTTCTATCATTTAAAATTACTAATAACTAAATATGAATATTATTATTTTAAAAAATAAATATGAATACAATTATTTTTCTTGATTTTTTATTTATTCATTAAGGGTGCATATTGATATTTTTTGTGATAAAATAAATATTAATAATTGATTTTAAAATATGAGTCTAATTTAATTTTTGGTAAATGAGCTCATTCACTATATTTTACATATAACGGTGAATATTAATTCTAGTTTATCATAAATAATGCATAAATGTTTTTTCTCTCTCTATGAATTATAATTATTTTTACTCATAATGGTGAATATTGATATTTTTTTCCTCGAATTCTAAAATTGTCAAAATATGACAAATCATAAAGAACAATTGTTATGTATATTTATGTTTGTTCTAAAAAAAAATGTATGTTTATGTTTATCAAAATTGCAAAGTGGTATTAATTTATTTTAAAATAAATTTAAATTTTGAATGAATTGTGACGACAAGAGATACCGATTACTCTAAATGTAAAAAAAAAAAACTATATAATGAGTTTCAAATTATACTGAAGCGAGTTTCAAATTATAGGAACATGCAAGTAGGGAAAATTTGTATTTAGTTTTTCTTTTCAATAGATATAAATAAATGATTATGCTAACATATAACCTAGAACAAAAAGCAACTCTAGTTATTTCATCTGTCAACCTACGGTAAAGAAATTATAATTTTTTGTCAATTCTTTCATTTGAATCCGTCAAAGTGGCAATGTCATTATTATCTGAAGTAACCATTAATTTGGTGAGACTTGATATCATTTATAAATTTACTTGCTTAAAGTTGTGATCAAATTAATATAAAAAAAAAATTAATGAGTTAAGATTACAAGATTCGATATGAGTTTTTAAGAGTTGTAATTTGAGCAAAAATGTGTGAGTCACTTCAAAAATAATGTGTTGACCTTATTTAAGATATACCAATATTGTGTTGCACAATTGAAGATGCTTTTATGATACTCTCTTAACTTCCTCTTCGATCACTATTATAAACAAAAAAAGTCTTAAAACAAAGTAAATAATTAGAGACAAAGTGAATAGTACATCAAACTTTTTGATTAACTCCTGTTTATAATTAGAGACGAAGTGAATAATACACATAATTGAAAAATTTACCACTTTATCTTTTTAATGCAATTATATAAATTAGTCTTACATTAAGTATTTTCTACTAGGTAGGAGCGAATATTAATTTTTTCATTCCGTCAGAACATATACATATTTATTATTTACTAGTACTTTTATTTGACCAAGCAATGCGAATGTGCAGCTTACCTTCCACTAAAAGAAATAGTACCAATCCGTTCCAAAAATGTCTACCAATTATCATGTTCCCTCCCATGTGGGTGTCCGAATACTGGCAGCTACAAAGTTGAGAATGGAAAGCAATAAAGCAAAATCTTCTACTCACCTCCAAAATAAGTTAGGGCAGGATTTGCTTGTCGTACGACGCAACGATCCAATAGAAGGTCTCCAACTCATGGATTTTATACATGATCTTTGTATAACTTTTAAAGCAAGTTAGCTTTTCTCTTCTAGAATAACGCCACATACCTACTTTGCCTCCTTTGTCGGCTTCGAAAACAAAGAATAAAGGGACTGCTGCTTGAATTCTCTATGGCAACTTGTTTGTTGGGGTATGGTGTACTATTAATATTATGATGTCCTCTAAGCTTTGATCTTGGGAGTTTTGCTTTGATTTTGTTAAAACTGTATATAATTTTTTATTGGTTTTAATGAAACTGTTTCCATCTCTTTAATTATTCATAGAAATAATTATTATGATAGCCGACGTCGATAAATAAATGATTAAGGTCTAAGCGAGGAACCTTACAGCCAAAAAAAGTTAGACGAAGGCGAAGGCAGCCGAGCGATGGCGAATGAATTCTATCTCAAGACTACTCACTGAGAACTTAGGTATGAACGATCCCAAAATGAGTTAAAGGTCAGTATAACTGGACAACGAGGCACAAAACCCACACTTTGTGTTTATAGCGTCATTAACCACAAAGGAGAATGAGATAATAAGCACGTTCGTGAGAGCTGCAAACTAAAGACCCATGTCAACAAATCGTCGCCCCCTTTATAGTTAGTGGGAAATTTGAATTTGGCACTACCGTGTTGATAGTTTATGAATCCGCAATAGTCAAAGAAATCCGCCACTAACGCGTGACAATCAATATAGTCGTTGCACTACAAAATGAATCCGCCAGTAATGCAGTGGTCCGTTGGATTTTTCTTCTATATATGAACCTTCATTCTATTTCCATTCACGACAACTCTCATCTCTCACTTTCATTCTATTTCTAAAAATTCTTCAACTTCTCTCTAAACAGTTTTCTCCAACGTTTGTTTACTTAAAGTTCTCTCTATACCATTTTTCTATTAAAGGTAAATGTTTATCTATTTTTCAATAAAACAAATATATTAATTTTAATATTTGTATTGATTTAATATTTATTGACTAATCTGTTGGCAATGTACATTACTAATGGATTTTGTGCATAAATAACAGCGGAATGTTAAAAATTCTTGTAGTGTGTAGGCCACATTATTTGGCCACTAGAAATAGTTTTTGCCTTTAAATACTTGTTCTAAACATTGTAGATGACACACCTAATCAACACACACAACCATTTTTGCTTTTTTTTTTTTATCTCTCTACTAATATGTCTTTATTTATCTTTTTATGAATTTTATAGTCTAGTAGCCAAAAAAACCCGATGACCGTACACAACGTCCTACAATAGTAATCAATGAACCCACAGTCGAGAGATAAAGTTCATCCCTCAACGCCAATCACTTGAAGAAAAAAAAAAGAAACCACAGTTGAAGGCTTCATCTGATACCTCGACTAAATTCTTTTTCCATCAACGTCAACACCAAAAATAATTATCATGTTAGCCAAAATTGGCAGACATGCGATTTAAGAATACACGATTTTTCCTAGAGGCAATAGAAGATTAGGCGACCGTTATTGCAGCCGAACAAGGATCAACTGATTCTTTCTTAAGTATATTCAAGAGTATGTGACTCTCGTAGACATCATACTTGGACAAAACTCAATATACTTAGATAGTGAGACACTCACCTCATGCTCCGTGTTTATAATGTTATAGTGCAACTGATTGAAAAAAGCGATGGTCAAAGACACGTGTTTAAAGGAAGGTTGCACACTCCTTCGAAAAAGAAAGGCTGTGCACGTTGAGCCTTTCCAACAATCATGTCACAACGTCGAAAACACTCAATCGAACGTGGGGCGTCACACATCCTCCCAACGAGGGAAAAGTTGCGCAAATAGCCTACCAAGGCCAAACACTTTAGAATATGTCGTTTGACCAATGTGAAGAGTTTTTTCTATAAATACCCATCTTGTCTTATGCAATATAATTCTCTCATCATCGTTCAAAATTGTGCAATTCAAGGAAGAGGGATGCCAAGTCATGCTACAAGGAACTTGAGAGGCGTCAACATGGCTTGAAAAGCAGGTATCAAGATGAAGGAACAACTTTATAATCTTCGAAGTCACAATAAAATCTTGCAAAAGCTCTTCTCCAAAACACCAAACAATAAAATCTTCGAATTTTACCATGTACCAACAAAGAGAATTGCAGCTCAGGGCATTCAGCTGAATCTTGATAAAATTCATACTCTATCAACAAACCGTTATAAAATGTTTGATTTTGTAAAATGTTTTGGTTTTTCAGCACTTTTGACCTTCTAACTTTTCCAATATTGCGATCTTGGCTTCTTGTCAGAAGTGTTGAAAAACCAATTTTTTTTTTGTCAAGTAGTTTAGAGGCTATAACTCACCTTTTAAGGTGAATAAGCGGAGTGTCTAGGTTCGAACCCCGTATATAACAATGCATTTTCATGTCAATTGAGTTATAAGTAGTTTATGGATTATAATTCACTTTTCAAGGTGGATAAGCGAGGTGTTCGGGGTTCGAACCTTAACCCCTGTGTATAACAATGCACTGTCATGTCAATTGAGCTGTAAGTAGCTTATGAGCGATTCACTTTTTAAGATGGATAAATGAGATGTCTGGGGTTCGAACCCCAACCCCATATATAACAATGCACTGTCATGTCAATTGCGATGTGTTCACGGCGACAACTCAAAAGTGTTTTTTTTTTTAATGATAAAAAGACATTTTATTATTAGTGTATTAAACAAAAGAAAGACCTAAAATCGTAGAAAAAGATATGGAACAAATTTGACGGGGGTGCAGATAGCAGAACGATACTTCCCCAGAAGACTATTCAAAGCTTCTTTCACGAAACTCTGATTTTTGCACACTAACGAGAACCCTCACAGTCCGTCCCGCCGTCACGAAACCGCCGTTCGTCCACACCTCACTGCAGGTATTTCCTTTCATCTGTTTTCTCCGTTTATCACAATCTAACTTTCACGGTGCTCCTGACTGAGTCACTCACTGGCTCTGCAAACTCAGGTAGCATAACTGATTCTACATAACACATACATACATACATACTACTCTGAAAATGCACTATACCTTAATGTAAAGTTATTGGTAAAGTTGGAAATCTGGATGGTTTGAGTTGTGAAGTTAGTTATGATCAATTTATCATCAAAGTAAATGGTAAAGTTAGGGAGGAAATAAACATTAGGGATTTCCATCAGTTAACATGTTCCCTAATGTTGATAGCCGCGAAGCGTCGACTCCACCGGCACTAACAGTAATTTACGAAAATTACATAGTTGAATGTAACCATAAGTGTCAGTGTTATTTCGATCAGAAGTGTCGGTGCTAGAATGGTTGACAATGTTTTCACAATTTTTAAATGTGTCTATTGATTATATTTATATTTTCTTCTTGATTTTATCTTCTTAGAAGGTACCCTAGCAGCAGTGACACAACTATTATCTTGCATTTGCAGCTTTTGATTACTTTTGAAGAAGGAAAATTATTCTATTATTATTTAACTTATCACGTGTTAATCAAAATTTGTAGTGTTGTTTTAAGTCCCTTACTCCTTAGCCTATTGACCTATGAGACGGTCCCAACGTCCTATTTAAAAGCTTTTGTGTGAAATAGCATAGGTGCTAGTTTAGTGGTAACTTGTTTTAGAGCTTAACCTTACAAAAATTCAAATCCACTTGGGCCAATTGTAAAATAGTCAATAGTGTCACCTTAATAAATATAAATTCCCCCCTCCTCAATTACTTTTTTAAAAAATAGGTCAATCAGTTATGAAAGACATAAAAAACCTGCAACAGGTATTAGGCCAAAATATTTTCTTAGTGCTTAAGAATATAGCGTTTACATAACTTGATTTAATTATGGTTTCAGTGTTTTCAAAATGCCTCGAAAGTCAAGAAGGAAGCAACGACCCAAATCTTGGCCCATTACATTCTCCCCCTTTGCTCGCGCTCTTGCTCGTATGCCCTTTGTTTCTAAGCCAAACCGTCATTTCAAATCCATTGAATCCTTTGAGAAACCCACACCTTCCTCTACTAGTAAGACACCTTTTTCCCTTTTATAATTTAAATGTTTATGAACTCATGTTTTTAAGTGCCTTTTATGTTTTACACTTTGCATCCCTATTTCTGACCCACTTCCCAGGTAATGGCTCCAGCAAGCACATTTTGGAAGAGAGACCAGAAGGGTCCGAGTCATCTGATGGGGAGTTTGACGTAAAACCTCCTCTTATGCTATTATTCGATTTCCATGATCGCTTGTGTTATTGTATTTTGAAAAGTTTAAATTTCAAGATCGTATCGTTGAACAAGCAAAATTGATTGATATAATGTCTGTTGTTTAAGGGAGTTGTCCAAGCAGATTTTGCCTTTTTTGATCCTAAACCCAATGATTTCCATGGAGTTAAGACCTTGCTCCAAACTTACCTTGATGTCGAAGAATGGGATTTGAGCGGCTTTGCAGACTTGATTTTGGAACAGACTACTGTAGGGACTGTTGTGAAGGTAGAGGATGATGAGGACGAAGGAGTTTTCGCTCTTGCTACTGCTCTTAATTTATGGAGGTATAGGGTAAGTCACATGGTATCACATATGATGTTTTTGCCTCTTTTTCCTTTACTTTTTTGGTGCCTTGAATGTAATATATAATCGTTGCATTTACCGTGTGATCACCTCGACTTCACACTGACTTACTTTTCTTCTTTTTTTGTGTTTATTCCTCTTTATCTTTGGCGGGTATCTCATTTTAAATCCAAAGAAAATTGATTTTTTCTTTCGGAAATAATTGTTCAGTTTTTATATCCATTTTACCCTAGTGCAATTTTACTAGTTAGCAGTTTGTTGCAGAAAGTTTCCTCTCCAAAATAGTAATCATATGTGTATTTTGGTAATCAAGAAAAAAGGAATTTGTATGAAAATTGAATCTTAATCATTTCATTCTTATTTCAATCTCCAATGTTTTCTTTAATGTTTTTGGTTCATTGAATGGTGGTTCGCAGTAATTTGAAAATTTTGTTTATGACTGACTGGTTTAACATCTCAACAGTCATAGGAACTTAACTAAAGAACTAGTTCCTGCATAAGTTAAAATTAACTTCTACCCCTCAACTTTTTTAGAAGCTCCATCATCTAACTTATCTACTAACACATTTATATTTATAAGGTTATTTTTTGTTTGTAAGTTTGGATCCAAATACATCTTTTATTTGAGAAACTCCTTCAAGCTAATCTAAATTGATTCTAATCATTTTTCTAGGAGCAAAGATGTATTATGAAACTCAAGGAATTTTTCCTCCTTAAAGCAAGCCAAGAGAAGGGTGTTGCTGATCAGTTGAGATTACTTTTGGGGGAACGAGCACATAACGTAGGTCTTCTGGTATCACAACGTGTGGTGAACCTTCCTCCCCAGCTTTTACCACATCTTTATGATTCTCTTTTTAATGAAGTGTCATGGGCCACAGAAGATGAGGTGAGACATTGATAGCATCAGATGGGTGAGGGTGTTAGAATGTTTTTCTGTTTGACTGCTGGTGGACTAATTTTCACTTTGAAATTTATGTTATGTTGCACACTTAACAGCCAACGGAGGACCTCCGGAATTCCTTCCAGTTTAAGCATTATATAATACTTAGCAAAATTTACAAGGTATTATGCTTTTGCAGTATCTCCTTCCTATTTATTGTCCTCTTATTGCTATTTTTAGCTTTTATGGTTAAAATCATTTTCTTCTGCTCCACTTGTTTTGTAACGTTTTACTTCATTTCTGGTTGTAAAAATATAGCACAAGAATGCAGAGCAACAGAAAAGAAAACGGAGCGACGACAGCGAAGAGGAAATAGTATATGTAAAGCCAGAGGATGAAATTTTTCACGAGGTATTATTAGTATCCTGGTGCCATCCTTTTGAATTATTTTGTCTCTGATTACTGATTATTGTCCAAAATAATTTCCAGTTAAGCTCGTGGTCCTTCTGTTTTCCTCTGCGCACTCAGCAGCCTGCACCTCATGAGGCAAGTTATATGACTCTTACATCTCAAAAGACCATTATCATGATGTTTCTATCAACCTGCTGAAAGTTACTCTTTTTTAGTTAATTTATGGAAGTAACTTGTTGAAATACATAGATAGACCTCCGTTGGTTTGAGAAATAAGTAAGCACTATATTTGTTTACTTCTTCTGATCTTTGCCTTGTGGTCTATTTGTGGGTTGTGGTGTTTATATAAATGGAATTTAGTATGCAAATTTTTAACAAGTTTTCTTTCCTACAAATTGACAGCTTTAATAAATTTTAGTTTCTTCTCTACAAATTTTATTAAATTTATTAAATTTGTCTGTTGAATGATTTTCTGTTTTACTTTGGTTGTTATAAGAAAAGTGTTATAGGTTAACTATGCAATAGTTATACTTATACGTCAGTTAAGTACTAGCTGTTAGTGACAGCTGTAGGTTAGTTAAACTAACCTGTGCACATGATTAGAAACCATTACTGATAACCTGCATATGTATGCAGGATTAGCAGCTTTATATAAAGATGTAATCATCTCCATTGAGAATCTGTGAAAACAAAATATTCACAAACCACAAAGTTAGTTATGGATCATTCTCAGAATTTTACATGTTATTAGCCTTTGATCCATGGAGCCTCCTCCAACTCCACCTCCGATCCAGACTCCGTCACTGAATAGTTATTTTTTTAGTACCATGGGACATGTTTGATTAGCTCATATCTCTCCACTGCCTTAGAATCACTTCAGGGTTTGTTAATGTTAATTTGCTTGATTTCAGTATTAATGAATGAATATGAAAGAGTCGGTTCCATTAAAGATTATATATGAACTCTGGCTCTTGTATTTTCTCTGGTTTTTCAATTTGAAGTGCAGTGCTTTAACCTACAAAAAGAGATATGAATAGGACTTAGAAATTTAGGCAGAAAAATCTATTTCAGCTATATTATTTGATTTGTAGAATGTAGAATGGGGTAGTAATCTCTCATCATCAATTATTCTGAACTATACAGTTTTTTCCCGTTACAGCTGAAGAATTACAGGTCAATGGGATTAATCATGACTGTCTCTGCAGACAAAATTCCAACATTTCGTCAACAATTAACATCTTTAATAAATGAAGGCTGAAGGCAACCAGAAGGTAATGTTCCTAGACAATTCATTAACAGAATCTTAAAGACTTTTTGAAGCTGTCTGTATTTTAACTTAGTTTGAGTTTTTTTCCTGCAGGTGTTTGAGATGCCAAATTTTGGGATTTTTAAAGTTAAACTGTGGTCCTCTTTATTCTACAATGATAACTGGCAAAATATTGAAAATACTTGTTCCTCCGGTGTTAGTTTGTACACTTTTATGGGCTTTACAATTTTTGGATGCTTGCAGTGATGTAACTATGAAACTAGTAAAATGTTTGATTAAAGAATTGAAAGAAGATAGAGAATATGAATTAGCTAATGCTATTTTTAGTGTTGAAAAGGTTTCCAATGAAATGGATATTGAATATATGCTTGTTCAAGATTGTCAAATTCATAATAAAAATACCAACAAAAATTTATATAAATCGGCTAAGAAATCTTTTTGAATTCTTTATTTTTTATATATTGTAAATTAAACAGCTGACTCAAATTATTTTTTTTTGTTGAAAAGAACTGTTGACTAACTTATTTGGTAAGTACAATTTAAATGATAAAAAGATTGCATAAACATTTGATATGTTTGGGGTGCGAGTTTGAATCTGCAATACCTCTCTTCTTTATATTTAGTGTATGTGAGTTTCGCCACCAGCTATATATGAAAATGAAAAGGAAAAAAAAAATCAATTAACTCACCTAATAAAGTTAAGTGAGTAGTATAACATGAGAATATTTTTAATTTTTAGTTTATATCATTGTTTAGTTATGACTTAAAAAGTAATGCACACCTTTTAAATATCCCCGCCTCTTCAGCTAAAAGCAAAACATCTTTTTCTTATGCTTTTTTTTTTTACTAGATACGATTCTAGCAACTCTTGCAACGTAATTTCCCCATTCCTTTAATAACTGTATCAACTAGTACTATATTTTGAAGATGCCTTTAAAAAAAACACCATACTATGAGGACATTTACAGAAAATAAGCTTCCTGAAACCGGTTCACTCATTTTCCTTGGTGGAGAATAGTACTTTGATTCTTACAAAACGATGAGAATGGTGTGTGTGTGTTGGGTAAGTGGAATTTTGTGTGTTGTTAATATTTGGTAGCATTGCTAGATCAAGTTCTAATTTGTTGTGGGTGCATCAGATCTAACTTTAAGGGCTGTTATATTGGATAAATCTTAATAGATGTGTAAGCCTTCACGTACAGGAAAGTTTGGGTCATGTGATGTGGTCGCCCGTGATTTCAATTTGTATCTTGAGAGTAGTGCTAGAAATGAGTCGAGTCGAACTTGTCTGAGCTCGACTCGATAAGAATTGGTTCAGCTCGAAACTCGACTCGAGTTTGAAACGAACCTTTTTTTTAGCTCGAGTTCAGCTAGTTTAAAGTTCACGAACAGTTCGGTTCGGCTCGTTAGGTTCAATTCGTTTGCTCGAATTGCATATTTCACAAGTTTTTTTTTCAAAAATTTATGTCTTTGACATATTTAAAAAAAAAAAAAGTAACTTTAATAAAACTATGAAAGCGTATCCCCCTGCATAGATTTTACATTGCAATTGTGATGCACTTCTCTTATATATATACTCCTCTCTGATATTTTGAAAACTCCCCGATGTGGGACTCTTTTAGTGTATATGTTTTTTTTTGGTTACGATGCATATGTTTGTTTTAAAGCCTACATAAGCTATTAGCTTCTTTTTTTCCTCTCTCTATAATGTTTGTTAATTGTTAATCAAATTTATAATAATTCTTATGAAAAGTACATAGTTATTAGAATAAGCTTTTAATAAATTACATATTATATAAACACACATACATAAATATATATTTTTTTTGAGAGAACACATATATATCGGGCTAGTTCATGAACCAAACAAGTCGAACCATACTTATCTCAAGTTCAACTCATTTATTTAACGAGCTTGATTTTAAACTCAAGTTCGACTCATTAGGTTCACGAACCAAGTTCAACGAATCAATTATCGAATCAAATCTCAAACTATTTTCGAATTGGTTCGGTTCATTGTCAGCCCTACTTGAGAGAGATAAAAGGACATGGGGGAAAAATATGTGGTTGCCTGTTTATTGTTACCAAAAAGGGTTACGTTGCATAGCTATACGCATGTGTGTCACCAGCAGCTCTCAAACATATTTGAACAAATCAAGAAACGTCGTTCAGTGAAAGGAAAGTAAAATATACTTTCCAAATGGATTGAGCCATTAATTTATAATTTATAATATATCATCCAAACATGATGTATGAATGGTAAGTCAAGCTATTGCTGAAACGAAGTTTAAGCATCCCTTTGAATCCACACATCCCTCATTTTTCATCTCTTCTATATTTGCTTTAATCATCGGCAAAACCAATGACCCCCCTAAACTGGATGAATACTCCATAGCTGACACATAGATTATGTTACCCCTAAACTGGATGAATACTCCATAGCTGACACATAGATATGTTACAGCTGCAGCATCAAGTAACAGCACTGTCGCAATTTATGGATTACATGCTGCTTGAAAATTCAGTGTATAAATACTTTATTTGAATCCCTACTCTGAAAATATTCATTTCTCATCCGAATAGTTTTACACTGGAAGTATAATTGTGGACTATTCAGGCAAAAAACAGCAAGCACAGTCAAAGTACTCCCAAATATTGCATTCTCAAGTGAAATATTATTTCAGACTTTTCCATGCTAACACCAGCGTTATAACTTAGAAGAAACATCATTACAAATCCTAACCCCTTCAGCAAGGGAATACAGAGCAGAGCATTGACAAGAAAATCTTCAGTGAAGATACAACCTATATGTCCACAACTATATTAGCATCTAGACGAGAGAATTCCTGAAAAAAGGCCTTGAAATGTTCATATGAATACTTCACATCATCAACAGCGCACATTTCTCGGATGCTATGCATTGACAACTGCGGCGCACCTACGTCAACAGTTCGAATACCAATGCCACTCGCAAGGATAGGACCTATTGTTGAACCACAGGCCATGTCATTACGCACCACAAAGTCCTACATCAACATACCACATTATTAGTCATTATCACATACTATGCTCACATAATTCCAGTAGTTCATTTTTTTTTTTGTAAACAAGTAAACAATTTTGCTCCTTGAAATACCACAAAAATTAAAACAGAGAAGACTTTTGTCCATGATTGTATATCTTTCTATGAAGACAGTCTGATCCAATCAGAGAGAGGAAGAAAAGTGACGATGATAGTTTTTTTCATTAAACTAACCTGAACGGGAAGGTTATGTTTTGATGCTATCTCTCTGAAAATGAAGGATGTGACAGCATTGGTGGCATAGCGTTGGTTTGCATTTTGCTTGATGACAAGTCCTCCATGTAGTTTAGGTTGATGGTTTTCTTCATGTCTGTCCTGCAAGAAATTAGGTCCAAATCTCCATAAGAAAGCAGCAGTTTGAATTATTGGCAACAGCAAATCAAGGCATGCAAAAAGACTTACCATGTAATTCGGGTGTAGTGCATGTGCCATATCAGCAGATACAAGGAAGCTTCTTTGTACTGCTTTCTCAAGAAGCTAAAACAAAATCACCATGAAGAAAACTAATTAGATAACTGAAAGCATATATAGAATGCAGCTATTCCACTTTCCACCATTTAAATATCAGGAACACTAACTTGTCGTATGATACTGTAAATTGGGTGCTGAAATAACCATAGCTGCTAACAAGATTTAAGACATTAAAACCTTAGATATTCCTTTAGGCATTCCTGCACTAATGTTTCAGAAACATGCACTTTACCCCATTAAACCCCTTTAGGATTCAGAAACATTCAGACTGTTAATGTATAGTTAAAACTAACAATGAGAAGACCGATTAAGAGAGTATATATATAGCCTTTTTCCTACACTTCAGTTTCAACTGGTAACAATAAGAATACGTTGCATTTTCCAATTATTATCCTAGTTTATGCGCATATAACTCACAACCTGCTCTACTAGACTACTACTATGGGTTAGAATACATATATCATTGCACCTTATTAATTTTCTGCAATTTAGACATGAAATTATTGGATACAGTATTTATGATATTTACTGATTTTTTGTTTTAGTGTGTTTTTGGAACTCAGGTGTAAATTCTAGGATTTCAGAATGGTGCTTTAGACAAAAAAGATGTGAGGTTAATATACCCTTACGTCGTGTGATAAAGGTACTCTACATGTGTAATACAAGTCCACAGTGGACTGGAAAGTAGACAACCATTTAGTTTTTTAGCCACACTAAGTCGTATATGGAAGTCCATGGGAATTAAAAACGGAAAACAATAAAAAAAACCATACCTTGGAATTTGGGCTGAAGGAATCTGTAATCCTAGAGATAGCATCTAGCACAACAGGAGAGCCAGCTCCTTGAGCAGAGTTAGATCCACATTCTTCATGGTCAAACAAAGCCACCATACTAACACCAGGCTCTTCCTCAAGACTGCTGTCAGAGGATGTAGCATCTATTAATGCCTGAAAGTGAAACCAAGATGTTAGCATATTTTGGTCAAAAAAAACTATTACTTTACACGAAAACTTTACACATCGTACACAAGCACATTTTACATTCCAGACATGATTGTCAAAATCGAAATATACTTGAACATAAACATCTGCATAAAAAATAACAAAAAGGAAATCTATAAAGCCCAATATTGAAGTAAACTGAAATTCAAAATAGTCATCCTAGTTCCCTCTCATTTGAGAAAATATATTGTTTTTAAAGAAAAAAAATTAAAAATATTGTTGATTTAAATGTACAATCACATCTTGATCACAGACTTCTGCCTTGTAAATACTACTCCCTTTCGAATATTTGACTACCCTAGCAAAGAGTGGCGAGAACTTGTGAAGAGACGATTGAGAGGCTCTGAGACATAAGGAAAATGGGTGGTATGGGCCGGGAATGAGAGGGAAGTTAATATTTTTCTGTATATCGGGCATACTTAGTGTTACAGGTGGACTCTGATAATATGGCGTACTACCTAGTCTATTTTTTAAGTAGGACTCAAGCTATACAACCATACTGACATATTCACAAAAAGAGTTTTCACGCAAAAGATCCTTATCTCTATGGTAATAACCGGTTATGAATTCACATAGAAAACATTCATCAGGTCTCTAAGCAAAACATATCTAAGCATAATGTAGAGGGAGGGAAGACAGAGTGAGAGAGAACATGGGAAACTCAAATGGCACAATTCCCAATATTTCTCCTTGTCAAAAAGCTTCAAGGAAAAGTACCGTTAGGAAGACCTTAGCATTAAGGTGTATACAAGGAAGGGATGCAGGGGATCGAGGTCCCTAATGCAGAGGGGAAGGCATGATTGGTAACAAACTTCCAGGCCAGTGAGGTAATAAATGAAATCAGGGAGGCAAATCATGTTATGATTTGTAAGGAATAAAAGGAAAGAGGAGAGGTGTGAGAAAGAGTGGACAATGTGTAAATATTTGTGTTCATTTCATAATTTTCAATTTAAAATTTTCATAGATCATCCTGTAGGCATTGGTCTCACACTGATATCAGTATCTAAATCCAAAAGAATACACGACAAAAGCCTCATTTAATTGAGATCTGATCCAGTATAGTCAAATGATTCATCATATCGAAAGTTCGTCGACTGAAAGAAGATGGAATTTGACCCAGAATTAATTAAAGCATACATCTTGATGTTTTAAATTTCTTTAGCCCTTATACTATAAATGAACAAGTCCAAAATGCATCTAGAAGGTACACTTCAAAGTCAAGGTTAAATTTCATAGTTCATATCTACAAACATGCATTTGCAACCTGAATAGAAGAAACAATCTCAATAAAACTCAAACCTTCAATGAGCAAAATGACATGCAGAGGTTATCAAGACGTCCTGAAAATACGAACTCCTTGGCAGCTCCAGCAACTATGCTTGGTTGTGTATCACATGCTTGCAATTCAAAATCACAAATTTCATCTGGTTCACACTCAAGCTTACTTGCAAGCAACTGGGAAGAATAGGAAAGAGGACAATCAGCAACAATAAATTAGACTGATAATTGTCATGTATACATGCCATGTTAAGTTAAAATCACCTTTGAAAGTGTTTAGTGTTTACACTTCATCCCAGAAAAAAATTAAAAATTGAAATGCAATAAAAGTATCATGAAGGCATTGCAAGTTTCAGAGTTTGTTAACCTGTAAAAGTATAGGGTGGTGCTTCGCATTGCTAGAACCTGTTTTATCATTTTCTTTCTTCCCACTTTCAACTGAACTGTTTTCAGAGGACACTTTATTAACCTCTGCCTGCACAACAAAGTTCAATGAATTTATAAAAGCGAAATTCAAACCATTAAAAAGGAACACTTTGAATCTGAATAAGCACTGTATCCGTGGGAGCTTTACTATATTTTTTTTAATTAACTCTGTAAACAAAGTTGCTATGTATACCCGCCCAAAAGGATTGCATCAATGATTCAATACATAAACAAGATACTAAGGCTTTGTTTGGGAGTTTAGAGGGGAAGGGAAGGAAAGACTTTGAGGGGTGCAAAATATGAGGAAAAATGGAGAAATCTTTCAAAAAATTTAAAAGAGCAGTTTTTTAGAGAAAGATAAATTAATGCATATGATTACTATATTTTTAATTTTAAAAATATTATAACAACATAGATTAAATTTGAAGAATTCATATTAACCCTCCAAAACTCCCCAAAACCCTCCCCAATACAATTTTTTAGTTCCCCCAAATGAGGAGGGTTTTGTATTATGAAGAAAAGTTAACCCCCCAAAGCCCACCCCTCCCATTTTCCTCTATTTCTTCCACTTGCTCATTCTTTTTTTCCCAAGCCTTCCCCTCCCTTCCCCTCCAAACTCGCAAACAAAGCCTAAGTATTACTATTAACTAGGAACGTTGCAAGGTAATAAAAGTACAAACCACATTTGTAATGTAGAGGCTTTCATGCAATGAAATACATATTTAGCGAAAAACTGAGCTGTCTAACCTCGTGCAATCGCAAACATAATAGCTTCTATAACTAAAACTTAACTTTAAGGTAAAAAAAATTAAAACATACTAAGCATTTGATACAGTACTTGATGTATTAAAACCCAGACATCGCTCATCACTGTCACAATAATGATAATAAAAATCATTTCGATCGAATATTCCGTGAACTGCCAAGAAGCTCGAATCAACTGGAAATGCAGGATTACCTTTAGAGATGTTGCCAGAATGGGAAGAAGATGAGTCTGCGTATTTACTTTGAATCCATCATTAACACCTCTGTACAGAATCAACCAAAGGAAAAAACACCACCATAAATCGATAACCATAAATCAATCAAGCAAAACAAAGAGTCAATGCACATGTGAAAAACAACAAAAACCTGTCTAAGTGAATTGCCAAAGTGGGGACACGCATTATAGGTTCCTCAATTCTAACAAGATGATGTGAATACGAAACAGAACCTGCATTTTCTTTTTTCAAGATAACCCTCCCAGCCACAGTCAAATCACGATCAAACCATGTGTGCCATAAACCTCCTCCATATGTTTGAACACCAACCTCCAATATTCCACCCTTAACCACCTGCATAAACAAAACCAAAGTAAACCTCCCTCACTAATCAAATAACCATTGACTAATTAAATAATGAGTAAATAGCCAAACTAGTCCTAAAAATTGTATGACTATGGGCCTGTTTGGATTGGCTTATTTGAGCTTATCTACTTGCATAAGTTTTGTGAGACTCTTTGGGAGAACTTATGAAAACAGCTTAGAACAGTTTTCACAAGTTTTTTTTTAGATTATTTTCACAAGTCCTCCAATATAGCTTGTAAAAACAGCTTATTGCATATGTAAGCTATAAGCATAAGCGCTTATCATGATGTGCTTGAGCTATAAGCTGCAAATAAGTTGTTTATCCAAACAGGCCCTATGCCAATCTAGCCCCTCACATTGCCAATAATTCTAGAATGATCCATAAAATTGCAAAATGTTAATCAAATTCATCCCTCCGTTGATATTTGTAACATTTTTCAATTCCAGTTTCCAGTAATCATTTAGGAATATTGATAATGTGAGACTACATTAATACAACCCTAAAATTAATCAAACATCCATTAATAAAAAATGAATCGATCACCTTTGACACTGGCTTCAGTTTCAAGCAAGGACTATCAGTATGAGCACCAACTATGTGAAATCCATTTCCACCAACAAATCTGATAGTAAAATTCAATAAAAAAGTGAAAAACATTACATTAAGAATTGAAATAAATAGCGAAGGAGTGAACCTTTTGCCGATGGCGAAAGCGACGATGGTGGAATGGTTTCTGGTGAAGAAGTATTTATGGCCAGCTTTGAGTTCCCAAGTTTCCTTCTCGGAGATTTGATGGTACCCTGCGGATTGTAACCGCTTTTTGGCATCGTCTGAAAAGGGAAACGGTGAGTGAATGAGGAGTTAAGAATTGAGAGAGAAGAGAAGAGATGGTTATTACCGACGGCGTGGAAAGCGGTTGGAGATGCGTTGAGGAAGTTGATCAGATCGGAGACGACGGTGTGGGTGCTTTCTTCCTTCGCCATGTTTTTCGGATTCACGTCCGTGGTGTTTCAGTTCTAGAACTGTTTCATTAACTCAATCAATTTTGATGCTTTAAAACATGGAAATGTTAACCAATAAGTAAGTTTGCATCGAATCATTGCTGAGAAAAAAGTAAAGACTTGTATTTTGAAGACAAAATTTTTATTAGTAGAATCATTAACCATTGTTTTTAGGGTATTGGTTAATACCTTTAAAATAACATATATAAATTATTCAGCAAATATTTGTTAGGATTTAATATGTGTTTCGTCCCTGTAAATAGGGGTCATTTAAAAATTGATTCCTGTAATTGCTAATCCTGACAAATTACCCTTGCAATATTTAATCATTTAAAATTTAGTCCTTGAGCACAGTTAATTTGTCAAGATTAGCGATTACAAGGACAAATTTTTAAATGACCCCTATTTGCAGGGACGAAACACATATTAAAGCCTATTTTTTACAACAAAGTATTTGTATTTTCTTCTCAGAAAAAAAAAAACAGCAAAACATTTATAATATTTACATCTTCCTCTCAGGGAAAAAAAAGCAAAATATTTAAATATTTATATTTTGACACAATTTCACCAGCAATTCAAAAATGTCAAAATTATTAGGTCGGAGGTAGTTATTAGGGATTAAACTTGGTTGCTTCATTTATATTGCGTTTCTAATAATAATTGTCATTTTGTTTATTAAAAAATTAGTTAAATATAGCAAAAATTTGTAACTTAATCATTCATAAATGAAACACAAACACATAATAGTGTCCGACCTAACAATCTCAACAATTTTATCAGTTGAGCTTTGATTCGTGGACTATATATGTGATACTATTTATTAAGCTAAATTGCACATTCTATCCTTTAAATTGTTCTTTGATTTCACTTAAATTTCATAACTATTTTTTGTTTTGTTTTGATCCTCTAATCAAACGTGCGTATCTAACCAAATATACCGAGGAGATATGAAGTTGAAAAACCAAGTTTCCACGTTAACGGAATTTCTAGACGCAATTTTGGAAAAGGCAACACTACCCCAAACACACACTAACTTTACTTACGTTACTTTAGTTGTGTTGGTTTCATTTTCTTCAAATTTCTTTGTGGGTAAATTTCTTCAAATTTCAGTTTCATTTTTTTAGCCAAATCTCTAATGTTGATCTTCTTATTGCTCTTAATTTTCCACCTTCTTCCCATTTCTTCTCCAATCCCTAAAATAGGAAGAAGATTAATTTGGTTTACCTATGTAAATGTAAACTATATAATTTTTTTTATGATCACAAGTAACAAGTTGAGCTATCTTTGAGAGTGAAAGGATATTAGCAACTTTATTTCATTCCTTCTCTTCCCCAATAACAGACATGCCTCCCTTCTAAAAACTTATGCCAATAAAACAGAGATTAATTGCTCTTTAGATCATGCGTTGTTCTGAAGCCCCTCTCGTTTTCTATTGGAAGCTAACATTTGATAATGTGTCTTTTACATCTTTTTTTCTTTCGGAAAATAGTCAACCAGAAGCTATCTTTTGATTGGCTATTTTGTCTGTTTTGAGCAACACAATGGCTTAAAGAGAAACCATCTTCTTTCTACCCACGCCTCTTCAGAAAAAGAAAAGGGAAGGAAATGGGATTTGTTTATGAGAAAAAGGAAGGAAATCAAAATTTGAGCACAATACCCAGCATTTTATAGTATACTCTTAATTACTGCATATATGTTACGTGGAGTTTCACAAAATAACTTAAGCTTATATTACAAAAAAAAAAAACTAGTATTTTACAGGAAATAATAGCTTATAGAACATTGCTTGCTATATATGTACAGCCAAAAGAATAGCTGATAAAGGTTTGTGCAAATTAGACCACTAATTACTAACAAGCACAAAATACCTTATGAGTAAATGATTAAATATATTGGTGAAGTATCATATAGGAGTATAACAATATTTAAAATGTTGCACGCATTAAGTGCAGCTCTGACTCTATCGTTATCTCAATTAATCACAATTTAGATGAACCACCAGTTAGAGCAATATCAACTAATTCTCTTCTTAAAATTTTGCCAGCAGGAGATTTTGGAATAGAGTTGATAAAAGAAACACGTCGTATCTTCTTGTACGGTGTCACCTGCAACAATAATGAACATAATTAAAACATGACAAGAGTAGAATTATAAACTGTGACAATGTCTAGACAAAGTCAGTTGCACAAATTGTGAGTCATGGAGGGTAAATAAAGCTCATGCTTCTTTTTTATTTATATTCACATATCTTATATATCTTGTGTAAAAGCCTCCTATTTATAGCATTTGACAGTTCAATTTCAAATATCACCCGAGCCCATCTAACTACATGTTTTTATTGTCGATGAGTTTGACAAAATCATGATGCACCACTATGATTTTGGATAAACTACATTTTAAAACTTCAACAAAATCATGGTGTCGCCAAACTCACTGTCAATCCAAACATTCACTAAGAAGCAACAACAAGAGTTAAGAAAAGCGAGACTCGATGGATAATTCATTTTCACCATATATCTGCATCTTAGAACATACCTGCTTCGCAACATAGTCCATGACCTGAGCTGCAGTAATGGTGCTTCCTGGCTTTCTTACCACAAAAGCCATTGGAATTTGCCCTGCATCTTCATCAGGATACCTGGTCCCCAAAAGATTAGTAGTAGATTTAGTGAACCTTCTTATTAGACAGTCATGTGCTATGTCAAAGCAAGTGAATTACATCAACACCTTCTGGGCCAATATACATTAAATAACAATTTAACACAAAAGATAACAAAAAATAAAAAGTATTCCTATGACTTCCACATGAACTATGATTTAGAAAAGCATTGAAATGAATCGAAAACAACTTCTGATTTGCTTTTGAATACACACACAGAGACGAATGATTGATTAAAGCAGTAGATACATACGGGACTACTGCAGCATCAGCAATTTCAGGATTGGTATGAAGTATGTGCTCTAATTCAGCTGGGGGAACCTGAAAAATAGCAAGGAAATGTAAAGATAGGCAATAGCAAATTGTATCTTCAAAAATATCTGTCCACTTCACAATGCATCACCTGATAAGCTTTGTATTTGATCAATTCCTTCAGTCTATCTACAATGAACAGATAACCATCTGAGTCAAAATAACAAAGATCACCGGTCTTCAGCCATCCCTCTGAATCCAATGTCTCAACAGTCGCCTTGTCATCTCCTACATAACCTGCACTGGCACCATAATATACAGAGACAATTAGATATCCCAAGCTATATTTGGTCAAAAACATCACTCAACTTGTAGGTACAGCTTAACAAAAAAAATTGGTATATCTTGTTAGCAACCGTATGTAATAGATGGGCGACAAGGAGCGAACAGAGATGAACTCCAATCAATGAACTAAAGTGAGAGACATGTTCATTGAATACATGAATCTGTCCACTAATATTATCTTTACTTAACTCATTGTCAGCTTATTTGCAACTTTCACAACTCTATCTATAATTGCATTTTACAACTTCATGAACATAGCAAATCTTTGGTTTTTAGTGCACATTTTCACTGCCTAACATTATGCAAATGCAATGGGTCCCATAAATGGAGAGGTTTATTAATCACCTTTCATGATTGTTGGTCCTCGCAACCAAAGCTCCCCTTTCTGGCCAGGAGATAATGCCTCTCCAGTAACAGGGTCAACTATCTTAGCTTCCATATTTTCTGCTAGTCGACCCACAGAACCGTGGCGCTTAGCTTCATCAAAACCTATCATTCTTGCTGCCCCTCCTCCACTTTCAGTCAGACCATATCCCTACAAGTAAACAATACATCAATAAAAAACAAACAAATAAAAGGATATATTTAATTCTGCCATCTTTATTCCACACATCTTTTATTCAAACAAAAATACATCTCCTTTTCATATTATATGTTCTATAATTATATTAAAAAGCACATGTTCTATATGTATTTGAATCAAACAAACACAAATTTCCAATGCTTCTATAATATGATAGGAGAAAAAAAAAAGAGTGAAACTTCTTGTAAACAGAGATAAATACCACGTGAAACTGACACACATAAATTGGAGGTCTCGGGTTCGAACCCGATAAACCACGGATATCCGGCCAAACAATTTCGACATTTGCCACTTGAGCTAGGACATTTGGTTAGACTTCTTAATTATTTATTCAATTGGCACAACAATAATTTAATCAAATGACTATAAAATAAGTATTAAAATTTCACCACTACTCCACTTTGAATAAGCTTTTAAAATATCTCTAGATTTATCTAGCTAATAAGCTGCAATTAGATGCATGTGTAAAATTTGTAATATATACTCTAATTCTAATAGGCAAACAAGTTAAACTCAAATAATTTGTATATTTAAAAGAATGTGTCGGTGACAATTGTTTTTTGGGGGATCAGGACAATTTTAGTAAGCATAGAAGAACAAAAGTTATGGTGGTGGGCCCAATTTTAGTTTTAAGTAATTGTTATTGGAGGAATTAAACTCATGGCATCCTTATTATGTTAGTCACTTTAAGAGAAACAGGATGCCCTTTTCTGATTTTTTCACACGAGGCAATGCAGTGTAAATCAAAACCGTCTATTCACTTCTTATTGGAGAGTCCCACAGGCTTTAATAGAAAATGAGTTGCTCGGATTTAACTGAATTAACTGGTCACTTGAGAGAATCCCGTCAATCCTCATTGATTATACAAAGTTTATTTTCAACCAAGTGATAATACTTCTAACTCATTATTAAAAAATAGTGATAATAAAAACTCAAGACTTCTCTAAAAAAAGAAAAAGAAAAAGAAAACTTCAAAGACTTTTATCCTCCCCAAATGAAACTTAAATTAAGGAATGACATGAGCAACGTTGAAAGTCAATACTATGTCCAAAATTCTTTATTGTTTGTGAAAAACGTCACTATATGTATATCCAATGAGGCAATGACAACAGACAACAGTGTCAAGAAAAAGAAGGAAAAGAAAACTACTACTATTAAAATCGATTTTCATTGATTCTATTATACTCAAGATAAGCATATCTCATTTTCTCATAATCTATACTTATACAAAGAAAATATTTTGACTGTCTTTTTCACTTCTCATTATTCCTTTAAAAGAATTTACATGTAAGAGTGTTACAGTATAAAAGTGCAAATATCTATACATATACTTTTGATTCACAATCAAAATAAGTTTAATCAAAATTTGATAAAATTAATCTATAAGCATTACCGCAGTAGAAAGATCAAATAGACGATGACACTCTGAAGGCAACAATAGTAGTAGCAATAATGATAATAATTAAAAAACAGAAGTGGGTGGTTGTAAGTTGAAACCTGCACAATTTCCACACTGGGGAATTTAGCTTTGAAGCTCTCCGCAACCTCCTTCCCAAGCGGCGCACCACCGCTCCCCAACAACCGAATCGAACTAATATCATACCTCTTCACCAACTCCGACTTAGTAAACGCCGTAATCAACGGTGGCGACACTGGCATATACGTAATCCTATACTTCTCAACCGCCCTCAACATCCCTTCAAAATCAAACCTCTGTATCAACACCAACGTCTCCCCCATGGCCAAAGCTCTCACCATCATAAAAAATCCAAACACATGAAATAGCGGAAGCGGAAACAACGACACCGGATGCGGTTCATCTTCAATACCGTCATCATAAGCATGCTTCATGAAACAGAATCCTCCGATTAAAGCGATGAAGTTACCGTGAGTTAATAATACTCCTTTGACTCGTCCTGTTGTTCCGGATGAGAAGAGGATTGCTGCTGTATCTGATTGACTTGTTTCGACCGGGCGAAGTTCGGTATCGGTATCAATGGTGGAATTGAGCACGGAAAGAAAAGAAGGAGAATCAGTTATGACAGTGCCGAGGGGTAGTTTGGGGATTTTTGTTGCGGTCGAGGAAACAGAGAATGCAATGACCGGATTGATGAGATGAACGAGATGAGATAACTCAGAAGGAGAGGAGAGCGGATTAGCGGGAGCGATGGTGACGCCGAGGGAGAGGAGGGAGAAATAGAGTACGGGGACATGTATGGAAGAAGGGATGAGGATGAGAGCGACGTGGCCTTTGGAGAGAGTAGTGTGCGATTGGAGAAAGGAAGAGAGGGATTTGATTTGGCGGAGGAAGGTGGGGTAAGTGAGGTGGTGGTCGGTTGCGGCGTCGATGAGAGCGGTGGTGTTGTTGGAGACGGCGGTGGTGGTGGAGAGGAGAGAGAGTGCATAGTCAGTGAGGGAGAGAGTATCGGAGGGTGGAGGGAGAGGGGCGATTGGGCGGAGGCTGTGGAAGGTTCTGGAAAGAGAACAGTAACCGGTGTTTGGGTCGATGGTGGTGGAGTGTGACTGTGTTTGAGTATGGTTGGTATTGGCCATTGAGTTAGTGGTTGAACTTGAATGAGTTCAGAGTTCACACAGATACACAGGCCCTTTCTGTTCAAGATACGTTATAGAACACACGATTATGTCATGACGCTGACTGTTTTTATTTTATTTTACAAAATATCATGATGCTGACTGTTAAATTACGTTTTTGAATCAATTTTCTTTTTTACTTTTTTGGTCAAATTATTGAATCAATTTTCTATTATAAATAAGGCTGGCTGATTGTGAGTACTAATGTATTTAATTTGATTCTTATAGACTTGTATAGTAAAATAAACAACCTTATACCATTCATTATTTGAACAATTATTTTGATACAACTTTTCGGATAACCTTGTTCATTGGTCAAAAACAATAGAGAGAAAAAGAAATAAAGTGAATAAAAAGATAATGTGAGTATGAGAAAGACAGTTGTACAAAAATAATTGTACAAATATTATTTCTCTTTATTAAAATTGATCTAACAATAAACATAAAATCTACAAAATGATTTTGTGAAATAAAAATCATATATTATAACATTGTAATTTGATATTCTTATTATTTATGACTCGGTAATATATATGAAGTTTAAAAAAACAATCAATATATTGAATTTTTTATCATTTGTTAGAGGCATGTATAGAACACACGACTATGTCGTGATGTTGACTGTTAAGGTATGTTTTCGATTTTATTTTACTTTTTTGTCAAGGTTTTGGATCAATTTTCTGTTATAAATAAGGCCGACTAATTGCGAGAAATATTTCATTTAATTCTTTATAGACTTGTTTAGTAAAATAATGAATCGTATATCATTGATGGTTACCACCTATATTTTGACACATACTGGAATTCACGGAGAGTTATGACTCATAAATTTCGGATACTTTAAAATAAAGATGTACCCGTATCAGATATTGATACTTCGTGATACATACCACAAAGTATCAGAGTTAATTATTTTAATATTTTATCAGATATATATATGATACTCCACAAATACATAAAAATACTTATAAGATATTTCACATTTGTGTATCCTAGAAAATATGAAGGGTACAAAAGTGAGAGTGTATCCTAGAAAATATGAAGGGTAAAAAAGTGAGACAATGTTGTATAAATTCAATAGAAATTTATATGGATCAATTTTATATATGAATGTTAGAATTGTTTCTCGATGAACCAATTAAATTTATACTTCTTGTGAATGAATGTAATGTGAGAGGGGTGATTCAATTAATCAATATTACATAAAATTTGTATTGAGTTCTGATGTTTCTATCGATATCCCAACATATGAAAATATAATAAAATTTATAAGAAAACTTTATTTATTTTTAATTTTGATCACATGTATTATTTTTAAAATATTGTGAATTTTATAATAAGATAATAATAAAGAATAATCAATGCTTATTTTCTTCAAGTATTTTACACACATATGAGTTTTAGTATAAAATTTTTGTCAATGTATCTTAGCCGTATTGTATCTTAAATTTTTAAAAATTCGCGCATCCACGACCGGTATCGTATCATACCTGCATCCGTACTCGGGCTTCATAGTTATGACATATCTAAGGGTCAAAAAATATTTATAAATATATTTATTTTGGTCTTAATATGAGTGTGTATATATATATATATATATATATATATATATATATTTTTTAACAATCAATATGAGTAAAAATTGATATATTTGATCTACAATATAAACCAACATACATTAATTAGTTAGTGAATCGAAAAAACAAATCTTTTCTAATTTTTGAGATTAGAGGGTGTTCTGGACCAGTCGAAAGACCCAAGACCCATTTACTTAGGCCCAATACAATCTAAGCCCAAATACCACATTTGGCATCATACTCGCAACACACTCATTCCCCGCGAGGGGGGTGCACATAGCAAATGAGACCAGATCAAACGAACTGCAACGTCTCTTCACACGTTCCCGCGGATCTCTCTCCGGCGGTTATACTTTCCACGATTTCGTAACCGCCAGACACGCGTGGGTCATACAACGGTTCTACAGCCACCCACCTTTATATACAGGGGACTCTTAGTAGTCCCCAAGGTAGAATACTCTCACTCTAAACCCTCATTCTCTGATCTCTACTGACTTGAGCGTCGGAAAGCCTGCAGGGACCCCCCCGTTCCAAGAAGCATTCTTGACGCATTCCACCACCGCATTCAAAGCGCGGGCAATCACCTTCTGATCAGGTACGATCAGAGGGAGTGCTAAGTAATTATTTTTTTTATTTCTTATGTTGTCATTTTACTCTTTAAAATTTTATGACTAATGACAATTTTTTTTAGGGAAAATAACTTATATCATTTCATTAAAAATTAAATCACTGATATATACTAGACTTTCATCAAAGATGTGGAAGCTATGAAATAATGTGGTTGCCTTAGCCAACTCATGGGCAACCTCATTTGCTTGCCTAATAATAAACTAAACATGAGAGTTTGGTAAAAAGGAATTACAAAACTGGATACTATTATCCATAATGGATCCAAATTCGGTGCTATCTCATCTGCCTTTGTTAATGTAATCAGTTATTGTTTTCGAATCTACCTCAAAATCAACATTTGTGAGTTGAAGTTTGTAACGCCCTATTTATTTATTTGATTATTTTGGTCGAGTTTAGAGTCTTTTATATGACTTATATGATTTATGCTGATAAGTGACATGTTGTTGTGTATTAATATTTTATTAAGTGGCTTTATTTTATTATTTAGTAGGATAGGTTGGAAATTAGAATAATTAGACTTGAAGGGGGCTGAATTAAAATTAAATTAGAAATAAGTGGATTTAATTAGAAATTTGTTGAGGTTAAGAGATATAAAAAAA